>SAMEA3663263__coassemble_187_pt1 | contig 18786 bp, 14 predicted proteins | sample SAMEA3663263__metabat2_low_PE_013 | metagenome-assembled genome bin SAMEA3663263 (sample SAMEA3663263) | pig gut metagenome | biome: pig gut; feature: pig-associated habitat; material: faeces | place: China | collected 2013 | reverse complement strand
GTTTTTGTCGGAGAAGCTTGAAGTCCCGGAAGAACAGCTTAAGATTGCCGTGGGTCATGATCCCAGACTCTCGGCACAGCGTATAAGCGCCGCTTTGATAAGGGGCTTCGCTTCCTGCGGTGTGAGTGTGCTTGATTGTGGGCTTTCCTCCACACCGGCCATGTTTATGGCGGTTAAGGGACTTTCCTGCAGCGGCTCCGTGCAGATAACGGCGAGTCACCACCCGGGAGACAGAAACGGATTGAAATTTTTCACCGGGGATGGCGGACTTGACTCAAAGGATATTGAATATATTCTGAGAGCCGCTCAAAACAAAGCGATAGGCGAAGCAGAAGCAAGGGTAGAAAACGTCAATTATATGAAGTCTTACGCCGCTCACCTTCGCTCAATAATATGCAGCCAGACAGGAAAAAGCGAGGAGCAAAAGCCTCTCAGCGGCATGAAAATAATGGTTGACGCCGGCAACGGCGCGGGAGGCTTCTACGCTGAGGACGTGCTTGCGCCTTTAGGAGCTGATGTGTCATCAAGCATCAATCTTCTGCCGGACGGCAGTTTCCCGGTATATGTTCCAAATCCCGAGTCTTCGGTAATGGTGGAAAACGCCTCTAAGCAGGTCATCAGCACCGGAGCGGATTTCGGAATAGTGTTTGATACCGATGTTGACCGTGCGGGATGTATATTGAAAGATGGGACAGAGCTCAACAGAAACAGGCTTATAGCGATGATTTCGGCGGTAATACTTGAAAACGACCCCGGTGCCACAATTGTTACAGATTCGGTCACTTCATCGGGGCTTGCCGAATTTATATCCTCTCACGGCGGTGTGCATCTGCGCTTCAAGCGAGGATACAGAAATGTTATAAACAAGCAGATAGAGCTCAACCGTGAGGGTATTGACTGCCCGCTCGCAATAGAGACATCAGGTCATGCGGCCTTCAGAGAGAACTATTATCTTGATGACGGCGCTTATCTTGTAACAAAGCTTATTATCAAGGCCGCAAATCTCAGAGAGAACAGCGGAAGCCTTGAAAACTTTATATCAGATCTCAAAGAGCCGGCAGAGGAGCGGGAGCTTCGTTTTAAAATTTTGCTCGATGATTTCAGAGACTACGGCGAACAAGTTATATCTGAGCTGAAGGCGGAGAGCTCTAAACACCCCGGCTGGACTCCGGAGGCGGTCAATCATGAGGGAATACGCATAAATACGGACAAAGACAGCGGTGATGGTTGGTTCCTGCTGCGCCTGAGTGTCCACGATCCGATAATAGTTCTCAACCTTGAGAGCAACTCAGCCGGCGGAACGGACAAAATGACAGCAGATCTCGAGAAGTTTCTTTCAAAATATAAAATGCTCGATTTGTCGGTATTCAAGAAATAAGGCGCTGATATGTGGTTGAAAATATTATCGATTTTTTAAGACTTTTCACTTAAATTTTTTTTAATTCTTTTTTATATATCCTTTTTTTGTCGAAAATGCTATGCTTATTAAGCGGATTGCATAAAAATAGGAGGAATAGTATGAAAAAGATGTTAAAAAAAGCAATAGCAATTATTTTGGTTGCAGCTTTCGTATTTGCCATACCTAATTCTGTTGTGGCCTGTGCCATAAGCGTCGGTCAAAAGATTCATTTCACTGTTTCTGACACTGCTGAGTCTGACCGTATAGCGCAGATGGCATCACCGAAGGACGGCGGACTTTGCCTTGCAAAAGACGGAGCTACCGACTATGTACTTATCTATTCAAAAGATGCCGGTGAAAGACTGACTTGTGCAGTTAATTTCTTCGCAGAAACTTTTGAAAAGATGACAGGTGCAAAACTGCCGGTATATACAGATGAAGCAGCTCCTGTTGCCAAGGAAATTGTTATAGGAGAAACTAACAGAGGTGATATCGCCCCTGATAAGGATGCAGCCGGAGCAGACGGATATCGCGTTGTTACAATTGATGAAAAGCTTTTTCTCTGCGGTGTGAATGAGCTCGGCTCCATGAACGCAGTCTATGGCTTCCTTGAGGATGAACTCGGATGCCTTTGGGCAACAGAGGATGAGGATTATATCCCCGCACAGCCCACAATATACATAGCAAAGTATGATACTGTTGAGAAGCCCGCTATGGCCTGGAGAAATGTCTATGCGTATGAGACTTCACAGCCCAACTGGTTTGAGAAACTCCGTCTCAACGGAATCGGTTATTATTCGGGAACAGATGAAGTAAATCAGTATTCACAGTGGGGCACATGGTGCCACAGCTTCCAGGAATTTGTTCCTGAGTCGGAGTATTTTGATGAACATCCGGAATATTTTGCGGAAGTTGACGGCGAGCGCGCAAGAAGTGCGGACGGCAAGTCGGCGCAGCTGTGCCTGAGCAATCCCGAAGTTTTTGAAATTGTCAAAACAAAGCTTGCGAAGCTTATCGAAGAGCATCCGGAACAGCTGTATTGGGATTTCAGCATAATGGATAACTGGAACAGATGTACATGCTCCAAGTGCAAAAAAGCGGATACTCTTGCCGGCAGCGGAATGGGAACGCTTCTTCCCTTTATCAACAAACTTGCAAAGGCTTTCCCCGACAAGTATATCTCAACCCTTGCTTATATTTATACCGTTGATCCGCCGATCAATAACATAAAGGCTGAGCCGAATGTCGCTATAAAGCTTTGCGCAATGCCCGGAGATCAGGCGTCTACATATGCCGATGGCAAGACAAGCGGTGCGCGCGATTACAAAACCCAGCTTCTCAGGTGGAAGAAAGTAACGGATAACATAATCGTATGGGACTATGTCGTAAACTTCAGCCATCTTCTTCTTCCCTTCCCGAACTTCGCAGTTCAGCAGGGTAATCAGAAGTTCTATGAGGAAAATAACGTGAGCGGTGTCTTCCATCAGGCGTCCCGTGAAAAGGGCGATGAGTTTGCAAATCTTCGCGCATATGTCCTTGCGAAACTCATGTGGGAAGGCAGCAGCATGGATGTTGCCGAGGTAGTTGGACGTTACCTCTCAATTTACTATGGTCCTGCGGCGCAGTATATCGCCGACTATATGAACAGAGCAGCCGATGAGCTGTACGATTCAGGTGAAGCACTCGGACTTTATGACAGCCCGTATACACATCACAAGGGCTATCTCTCGCCTGAAAACATATCTTATTATATGGAGTGCTTTGAAAAGGCAGAGGCTTCCGTGGTAGATGATGCGGTTTACCTCGACCGTGTAACAGAGGCTAAGATTCCAGTTCTCTACGCAAAGATTAACGAGGCGTCATACGACGAGGAAGGCAGGCAGAAAGCCGCAGATGAATTCTTCGTTCTCTGTGACCGCTACGGAATAACCGAGTATGCAGAGGTTAATTCATCTATTGAGGACTATAAGAACGGCAGAATGGATGAAGCCGTTGCACAGATTCATGCGGAAATGGAGAAGGACGCAAGGAATGAGAAGCTTCTCAAAGGCTTCCTTGCAGGAGGACTTATCGGTCTGGCAATAGCCGGTATCGTGATTGCTGCAGGCAAATAATATTAAGCTGCGAAAAATGATTTAACAAAAATCCCTGAATAAGCTAAAAACTTATTCAGGGATTCTTTTGTTTAAAGATCAGGCTTTGTCAGCAAAGACTTATTTGCCGGAAACGGTCACTCCGTCAAACTCCGCCCACGGCATGAAGGTCATTCCGTCGCTCTGCTGCTCGGAGGATATAGCGACAATGTTGTTCAGCATGTCAATGATGTTGCCGCTTATCATCGTTTCACTGACAGCGGGTCCTATTTTGCCGTTCTCAATAATAGAGCTGTTCTTTGCCACGCCGGAAAAATCTCCGTTTGTGGATGGTTGCCCACCGGAGAAACGGTTTATAATGAGTCCCTTGTCAATATCCTTTATCATATCATCAAGTGAGGCGCTGCCGGGCATAACTTCAAGGTTGCGTCCGGAGTTTGCGCTGCGCGGGAAGCCTGTTTTGTTCGCTCCGTATTGTGACAGAACAAACGAGGTCAGAACGCCGTCTTTTATAATATCCATATTCTCGGCAGGATATCCGTCTGATGTGAAACGTTCGCCGACCACTGCGCGGCTGTCAAGCGGCACAGAGCGAACACTCAGTTTGCTGTCCGCAACCTTTGTGCCGAGCGCATCTTTCCAGGGAGATGTTCCGTCTATGAGTACTCCGTCTGACGCAAAGTTGCCGATAGCGGTTTGTATAAGCTCGCACAGACAGTCGGGAGAATATATAACTTTTCCGACGAATTTGTCCCCGGAGGACACGGTGTCTATCTGTTTTTCGCTCTCCTCAAGGAGTTTTCTTTGCATACCAAGCTCCATGAACGGCTTTTCAAGGCTGTCGGTGACGCAGAAATATCCATTGAACGATGAGGACTTTTCGCCCTCATGAGCAGAAAACATCGTGTTGAAAGCATATTCACCGTGTTCGTAGGAGAGGACGGTACCGTTTGTGTTCATATACAGCTTCTCGCTGTGCTCAAAATTCGAAATGAGCTGTTCCATAATGATTTTCGGAAATTCGTCGGCTGTTTGATGTAGGAACTCCTCAATCCTGTCAAAAAGTTTGTCCTTATCCGGCTCGGATATTCCGGAGGTAAAATGCTTCTCATCTGTAAAGGGCGCTATCTGTTCTGCTGCATCTGCAACTGATGATTCCGCCGCAGCAATGCATTCACATGCGGCCTTGTCAATTGACTGCCTGTCGGCCTGATTTATGCCTATGACACCCTTTTTGCCATCCTTTATTGCCTTCATGGAGATGCTCGTGTCAAAGGTGGAACGTATAAGGCTGAATTTTCCGCCGTCTACGTTTATCTCGTCAGTTTTCCCTCTGTATACTATGCACTGGGCATGATCGGCGCCGACCTTTTTGAGAGCTTCAAGGGTATACTGTGCTATTTCGTAGTTGCTTTTCATTTCTTATGCTCCTTTCTCTCAGCGACCGCCTATTGTTACCTTGCATTTGACGGCAGGACCTCCCATGCCGACAGGCATCGGCTGCTTTTTGCCGCACATTCCGGAACAGGTCCACACCATGTCGGAGGAGAGCATGTCAACTGTTTTGAGCATATCAAATGCAACTCCGGAGATCGTGGTGTCCCTTATAGCTCGCCCAAGCTTTCCGTTCTTTATCTCGTATCCCATTCCGATTCCGAACATAAACTCGCCTGTGGTGTCAGCCTGACCGTTGTTGGTTTCAGTGAGAAAATATCCGTCATCAATTGAGGCTATCATATCTTCAAGAGAGCTTGTGCCGGGGAGTATAGCGGTGTTCCTCATGCGTATGAGCGGCTCATCGGAGAAGAGATAGGCGCGGGCATTGCCCTGCGGCTTCATGGAAAAATGCTCCGCGGTTTCGCGGCTGTTCATGTAGCCTGTGAGTATTCCGTCCTTGATCAGTACCGCGTCCTCGGCCGGTGTTCCCTCGTCATCAACGAATATCGGCAGAGGGGCGGGGGAGCCGTCCGACAGTGTGTGGGCGAAGTCCACCATGGTGACAAGCTCGCTTGCAACCTGTTTGTTGAGGTTATGCGCGGCAACCGAGCCTCCGAGCACCAGATCCGCCTCAACAGTGTGACCTACAGCCTCGTGCGCCAGTATTCCCGCAAGGTTTGGGTGCATAACAACGTCGCGGTATCCGGCGTCAGCATAAACACCGTTTGCCTTCTGCATGATGTTTTCATACAGCTTGTCAATGCCGGGGAAAAGTTTGTCAGGCGTTGAGAAAACGTCTCCGAAATATCCATATCCGCCGAAAACTTTATATAGTTCGACATTTGTGCCGTCCGATGCCTCTGCTGTGAGAAAAACATAGATGAAGCTTCTCGGCACAAGCGAATAGGAGTCGAAGCCGTCATTCACCCGCAGCAGCTTCTCCATTGAGTCCGCTCTGACCTGAACTGAGCGGCTGACGAGGTTTGGATATTTTTTTTCTATATATTCGTCAACTTCTTTGGCAAAATCAATATACAGCTTCTGTTCACAGTCTCGGATGTTTCCGTCGGTAAATCTTTGTCCGGTTCCCAGCGGCGGCAGAGCGCCCTTGTTTGCTTTTACTCTCGAATCAAGAAAAACGGCATTTTCGCCTGCGGCCTTTATTATGCTTTTGATGCTGTCCTCGGAGTATTCCGCACCGGAGGCAAAGCCGTAGACTCCGTTTTTGTAGACCCTTGCGCTGATGCCGCTCTGCTCGGAACGGGCGTTGCTCACAAGGTTTCCACCGAGTATTGCGACCGCTCTTGAGGTATTGACCTGAGCGCGAAGCTCAGTGTGATCTGAGAGAAAATTTTTGTAAGGTGAAAGCAGATCTTTTATCATTCAACCTTCCTCCCTTTTTTGATATTCAACAGATATTAGTATACCACTATTGCGGAAAAATTCAACTTTCCTTTTTCAGAAAGTGCGGTGAGCTTTGTAACTGATGAGAATAAGAAAACGGAATTTTCAGGATATATCGGGAGCCTTTTGAACAGTCAGGTGGTTGACGACAGCGGAAAAACAATTCCCTCATAGCGTTACCTAATTGGTGTCAATTAATTGACTTTGCCAATTTTAAATGGTATTATTAACCGTAGTGTCTTATCTGATAAAAAGGGTTGATATATTTGGGAAAATTTGAGAAGGTTCTCATTGCCAGCGACTTTGACGGCACTCTCAAAAATGACAGCGGAGTAATAACCGAGGATGTTCGCCGCGCGATAGACTATTTTACCTCTGAGGGCGGATTTTTTACCGTTTGCACAGGGCGAACCTATCAGGGCTTCCATATGTACGACCCGTCTTACATAAACGCACCGGTGCTGTTGACAAACGGTTCAATGGCTTATGACTATGAGAAAGGCGAGACGGTGTTCTTAAACGGAATCGGTGAGGAGGGCATAGCCCTTGTGCGAGCCATTATGGAGAATTTTCCGCAAGTAGCCGTTGAAATGTATCCGTTTAACAGAACCTATGCTATTCACCTTGACGAGCACGCTCACCGCCATTTCACAAATCAGGGTATCCCGTATAAGGTGATATCCGACCCGTCCGAAGCGCCTCTGCCGTGGGCAAAGGTTATGCTGGGCGCCCATGAGTGTTCGCAGGAGGTTCAGCAGTTTATGAGGGAGAATTTCTCCTCGCCTTCATTTTTGCCGACAACCGGCGGCTATATTGAGATAATGAAAACCGGTTCGGACAAGGGCAGTGGACTTTTGTGCCTTGCGGATTATCTCGGAGTGCCGCATGAGCGTACCTATGCTGTCGGAGACGGATATAACGATATCGAGATGCTCGATGCCGCCGCGGCGGGATTTGTGCCGTGCAACGGTTCGCCGGAAGCGATATATCACGCGAATTATCTTGTCCGTTCAAATAACAGAGGCGCTGTGGCGCACGTTATTGAAATTCTCGATTCTATGTATTGAATTTAATTTAAATAACAGGAGAAGTGCTATGGAAATCAAGCAGACCAATTTTGCAGTTGTGGGTTTGAGCGGCAGAGGAAGCTCTATGCTTTCAGAGTTGCTTGCGGTGCCGGGTGTCAAAGTGGTTGCCGTTTGTGATAAGTACGAGGACAGAGCCAAGCACGGCGCTGAGATAGTCATGGAAAAGACCGGCGAGGAGCCGGCTGTTTATCTTGACTATAAAGAGATGATAAAGCGTGACGATATAAAAGCGGTCATGTGCTGTACGACATGGATAACCCATTCACGCATAGCGGTCGACTGCATGCGCGCGGGCAAGCATGTCGGAATTGAGGTCGGAGGTGCGGCGTCAATCGAGGAGTGCTGGCAGCTTGTCAGAACCTCCGAGGAGACCGGCAAGTTCTGTATGCTGCTTGAAAATTGCTGCTATGACCGCAACGAGATGGCGCTTCTGAGAATGGTCAGAGAGGGCATATTCGGCGAAATCGTCCATATGCAGGGCGGTTATCAGCACGATCTTAGAGACGAAATCGGTCTTGGACGTGAGATTCGCCACGGCAGAATTCACAATTTCAAGAACAGGAACGGGGAGCTTTATCCCACCCACCAGCTCGGACCCATCGCAAAGGTTCTCCATATTAACAGGGGCAACAGATTCCTGACCCTGACATCAATGGCGAGCAAAGCGCGGGGACTCAATACCTGGCTTAAAAATACTCAGGGAGAGGACTATGACCTTGCGGATTATCCCTTCGCCGAGGGCGATGTTGTCACCACTATGATAAAATGCGCCCACGGTGAGACTGTGCTGCTGGTTCATGACTGCACACTCCCAAGACCGTATTCGAGGAACTATAAGATTCAGGGAACCTGTGCTGTCTATAATGAGGACGGCAACAGAATATATGTGGACGGTCTCAGTCCGCAGATTGAGGGACATTGGGATCACACATGGGAGAGCTTTGACAAATACCGTGAGAAGTATGAGCATCCGCTCTGGAGCGAATACACCATCAACGGTGTCCATGCGGGTCACGGTGGAATGGATTTTCTTGTGCTGTCCGCTTTTGTTGAGAGCGCCATGTATGACCTTGAGCCGCCCATAGATGTCTATGACGCGGCAACCTGGATGGCTATAACCTGCCTTTCCGAGCAGTCAGTGGCGATGGGTAGCATGCCTGTACCTGTGCCGGACTTCACAAACGGTATGTGGATAGACCGGGAGCCGGCGAGAAGAGGCAGATATAATACAGAAGAAATCTGCAATGAATTTTTTGAGGACGGGGAGGACGCATAATGAGCTATTACATAGGTGTTGACGGCGGCGGAACAAAGACCGCATTCGCGCTTTTTGATGAGGATAAAAATATCGTTTCGAGCGTTACGGGCAGAGGCAGCAACCATGAAAACCTTGAAGGTGCCTTCGATGAGGCGAGCGGCGTTATATGGGAGGGCATCTGCGAGCTTCTCAGCCGGGCCGGTATAACTCTCGCTGATGTGGGATTCACCCTCATGGGTCTTGCCGGTATTGACCATCCGTTTCAGCATGACATCATGTGCGAAAAACTCAGAGAAAAAGGGCTTGAGAATTTTGAGATTTATAATGACGGCTTTATCGTTGTCAAGGCCGGTTCTCTGAGCGGTGCGGCTATCGGCTATAACTGCGGGACGGGAACCTGCTGCAACGCCATTGATTCCGATGGCAGAATGCTCCAGCTCGGCGGTTTCAGCGAGTGCTCCGGTGATGTGGGCAACGGAACGTGGATAGCGCAGACGGCGTTCAGGCTTATATATGACGAGGTGTATCTCGGTCTTGAACCGACTGCTATAACTAAGATGTACTATGAGCGTTTTAATATCGGCAGCCGCGAGGAGTTCCTCGCTTCCATTGCAAAGCTTGAAACCGATGAAGCTCCGGATTATATCATGTCGCTGATAAGCTTCTTCTTTGCTGCCGCGCAGTCCGGGGACGCTCCTGCCATGAGGTATATTGATGTCATGGCAAAAAGAGGTGCTGAGCTGATATCCGCACTTATAAAGCAGATGAATTTTGCAGGCGATGAGGTCGAGGTTGTGCTTTCCGGCTCCATGCACACAAAGCTTCCGAACACTGTCTATCTTGAAAAGCTTTCGGAGCATGCGCAGAGCATGAGCGGCAGAAAAATAAATTTCATCAAGCTCGACAAAGCTCCGGTGACGGGCTGTATAAACTGGATTTTCCAGGAGTATAAATAAGAATTTACTTTAAAAGGAATGATATATTATGAAAGAAATAACAGTAGCAGTTATCGGTTCGGGCAGCACATATTGCCCTGAGCTTGTTGACGGCTTTCTCAAAGCGAAGGACAGCCTGAAGCTCAAAAAGATATCCTTTATGGATATTGATGAGAGAAAAAGAACCATAGTCGGCGATCTTTGCGTAAGGATGCTGAAGAATGCGGGCTGTGACTGCGAGGTTGTTTTCACTGATGACCTTGACACGTCGCTCCGGGGCGCGGATTTTGTCATCACTCAGATAAGAGTCGGAAAGCTTCCCTGCCGCCATCTTGACGAGAGTATTCCCAAGAAATATGATCTTATCGGTCAGGAGACAACGGGTATCGGCGGCTTTTTCAAGGCGCAGAGAACGATCCCCGTCATCAAGCATATCTGTGACCGAATCGAGGCTATCTGCCCGGATGCGTGGCTTATTAACTTCACCAATCCATCAGGCATCATCACCGAGTTTGTTCTCAACAACACCAATGTCAAGAACATCGGTCTTTGCAATGTCCCCATCGATATGATTGATGATGTCAAGGAGATAACAGGCGAGGACAGCAAGATTACATATGTCGGACTTAACCACCTGAGCTGGATAACATCGATCAAGAAGGACGGTAAGGAGCTTCTTCCCGGTCTTATCGAATCCGGCTTCTCTCCCAAGGTTATGGCAAACATCAAGGACGACGGATTTTCAATGGATTGCCTGAAGACCATCCAAGCCATTCCCTCGTCATATCTTCAGTATTATTACTGCCGCGAGGCAAAGCTTCAGCATCAGCGCGAGAGCGACAAGACAAGAGCGCAGGTCTGCATGGAGATTGAGGAGCAGCTTCTTGAGATATATCAGAACAAGGAGATTGTCACAAAGCCCGCACTGCTTGATAAGAGAGGCGGTCACAAGTATTCTCTTGCGGCGGTTTCACTTGTTGATTCCATCGCTAATGACAAGCGTGATGTTCACGTTGTAAATATCAAGAATAACGGAACCCTGCCTTTCATGGCGGATGATGACGTTGTTGAGATAGCCGCCGTTATCGGCAGCGACGGCGCAACTCCGGTGCCGATCACAGAGCCCATCAACGACCATATTATCGGTCTTATGCGAGTTGTTAAGACCTATGAGAAGTATGCCGTTGAGGCTGCGATAACAGGCTCCGATGAGGAGGCGCTCAAGGGACTTCTCGTCCATCCGCTTGTGGGCGATTGGGAGAAGGCTCAGAAGTGCTTTGAGGAGATGAAAGAGGCGCATAAGGAGTATCTTCCTCAGTATTTTAAAAACTGAGAACGGACGGGGTCTGGTTACTGACGTGTTTCGACCCGGGTGCGGAGTGTTTCAAAACACGAAAGCGCCCGGGTGTCTTGTTTTTTGTGTCGAATCGTGGTAGAATAAAAAAGCTAAAATGTCATTTTATGCGTAATTTGTTAATCGTTGAAAGCATAAACTGTTTTGAGCGGCGTTTTGCAGTAGATTGTTTTCATCAATCGTTTTAAATGTGGGTAAATACAGACGGCTTTAATTTTATATAAGGCGGTACATAGATTTGAACAAAGAAGTTTTTGAAAATAAAAGAAAGGGTATAGAAACCTTTCTTATGTCAGATTGGTTCATGTGGATATCCTTTCTGGTGGCTTGTATAATCACGACCTTCAGAATAGAGGTTGCGGGACTCGTTGTTTTTGCGCTTATTATATCTGTTGCGCTGGTGTTCTGTGAGGATATTATAGTAACACTCGAGCCGTTTTTGCTGCTGTGCGTATGCCTTATCAAATGCTTCAACTCATATAATACATTCATAAAAATGTGGTGGGCAGTTCTGCCTGCTGCGGCGGCGCTTATCTTTCATTTCAATTATTATAAGAAAAAACATGTCTGCGGTGAGCTGCTTTGGCCAATGATTGCGGTTTCGGTCGCGGTCACTCTCGGAGGCGTGGGTATCATCAGCGCGCGGGAATATTTCAGCCTTGAGTCGATTTTTTACACTCTCGGGCTGGGCTTCGGAATGGTGTATTTCTATGTTCTTATGAATTCGCATATACAGCTCAGCGACAAATATTCCCTTGCAGATAAGTTCTCAAAAATCATGATAATTATGGGACTTTTCTGTTGCTTTATGATTGCGGAGCATTATCTTGTGAATATACAAGAGGTTATAGAAACCCGCAGTATATTGGCTTTCCAATGGCGCAACAACGCCTCTACATTCCTGCTGTTTGCGCTCCCGTTCGCTTTCTGGCGCTCTTACAGGGGCAATCACGCATGGATATGGGCAGGGCTTGCGTTCTTCGGGTTCCTGATGCTCACGGGATCAAGAGGCGGAGCAATAGTCGGAGTGGCAGAGGTTGCCATGTGTATGATAGCGCTTCTTTGCTTTGACAAGCGTCACAGGCTTTATAATATCCTGATAATCCTCGGCTGTTTTGTTGCCGTGATAGTATTCTTCTGGGATTTGATCTATTTCTTCCGAGAGACGCTGATGCGGCTTTTGATGATTGACGATGATGAGATTAGAGTTCAGCTGATGAAGCGCGCTGTTGAGGATTTCAAGTCGAATCCGGTGTTCGGCAGAGGATTGGCGTATTTCGGAAACAGGGATGTTCATCACTCTGCAAAGTTCGCACTGTGTTGGTATCACTCATCGCCGTTCCAGATAATAGGCAGCTTCGGAATTGTCGGTGTGATAGCCTATACATATCAGTTTATTGCCCGCATAAGGTTTTTCGTAAGACGGCGTAATGTCGCAAATGCGTTTATCCTCATAACATATATCGGTATCGAGCTGATGTCTCTTGTCAATCCCGGACTTTTCAGCCCCGTGCCGTATCTGATGATGGCGACGATAATGTTCGTGGTCATGGATAAAATTTCGCAGGACCCTGAACAGCAGAAAATCGGCAGAAAAAGCAAAAAAATTAATTAGTCTGAGATTAAGCCGCGCGTTTCCGGTGCGGCTTAAACTGTCTGAATTGCCGAAAAAATTACACCGTCCATGCCTTTGGCACGGGCGGTGTATATGTTTGTTTAGCTTAATCCGTGATGTTTTCCCAGAAGAAATCTTTTTTAGCCTGAGTGTTGAGAAGCACAACGGGCTTGAGCTGATTGAGGTTCGCGCCCTCATTCTTTTTCATCTCAAGATATTTATCATATGTACCCTTCTTGACGAAATGCAGCTCTGTTTCGCCGAGAGTCCTCTCGTGCCAGGAGTCGCTGATAAAGAGATTAGATTCGCTGAGCTTTTCATCAAAGACTTTTGCAAACTCATTGCGCTTTGCAGGATCAATTTCATCAGTCGTTTCAACGAAAAGCACATAGTGTCCGGGCGATGTGGTCTCAGTGTCGGGATAGACGCTGTGACCAACCGAGAGAGTACCGAAGTGCTCGCACATCTGCTCAACCGCCCAGTCGAGCATCTTCTGATCTGTTTTCTCACCGGCAATGTTGAGAACCTGGTTGAGTCTGTACATAAATGTGACGGTGGGAGACTGCTTGTAGAATCCGGTGACCTTCAAAACGTCATCAATTCTGTATCTGTAAAGACCGCAAAGATTTGTCAGAATAAGCTCATATTCCTCACCGGGCTTCACCTCGCTGATTGTGAGCGGTCGAGTGCCCTCGGGCGCGCCGACGGGAAGAAACTCATAGAAACCGTTGTGCGGCAGCATTACACAGTCGTTGGAGTTGAGATCAATCGGAACAGCCATAAGAGCCTCGGAAGCGCCGTAACCCATGTTGTGAATCGGGAGATTGCCCGTGTATCTGCCAAGCTTTTTGGAGTAGACCTCAAGAGATCCCGCACCCATGCCGAACATCCACAAGCAGTTGGGCCATATTCTCGGAACAATGGGAGTGTCAAAGCCCTTTTCAAATTCACGGCGAAGCTCCTGAGCGCGCTTGGGCAGAGGCTTTATGCGCTTTTCAAGTTTTGCTCTGATTTCGGGCGGGCACTCAATGCTGTCATTGATGATTCCTTTTTCAATGTCATCACAGAGCATCTCCCAGTTGTCCTCAAGGTATCTCATCATGCTCTCGAGAACGGTAATGATTATGGTGCTCAGATAGCTGACACCGGGGTCGGCGAGAGCGAAACGCAGTTTAAAGTACTGCATGTTCATCTCTTCAGGTTTCTCCGGGAACATTATTTCAGGCGGAGATGTTACAAAGAATCTGACAATAGGCTTGAGATACATCATCGGGATGCCGGAGAGGCAGCTTCTTGTTTTGCCGCAGGGAAGTCTGTGGCTGGTGATTTCCATTGTGAGCAGACCCTTCTGCGGGGGGAGACGCATGCCGTGCTTGTGGAACCACTTGACCGCACAGCCGACCGGTGCGGAAAAGCTGAAGCACTGGCAGTTCCAGAGCGCTCTGGACGAGAGCGGAATCAGCTTGGGTTTGCCGACGCTGCCTGAAGATTCCGCATATCGTCCGATATGATATTTTGTGATGAGATTTTTCTCACCTTCGGTCATGCGGTCGATATATTCATCATAATCGGAATAACGTGAAAGCGGAACAATGTTTTGATAATCTTCGACACTGTGCACATCTTTGAAGTTGTGCTCTTTGCCGTATACAGTGTTCTTGTTGTCTTTCATCAGCTTTTTGACGATGTGCTGCTGAACCTTGACTGCATTCTTGGAATAGATGCTGAGCTTGATATGCTCCGCAATTCCGAGAAAACCGCCGAAATCAGCCATTAACCGTCCGAGAACTTTGTTTTTCATTCAATTCTCCTCCTTTTCATACTAAATTTTATACTTTTTTTATAACTGATTCAATAAAAAATCAATAAATTCGCAACCGTTTTTGAAAAATATTGAAAAAAAACATGTGCAATGTTATAATTAATTAAGATTTGCGGAAAATCGGAATAAACTTAACGGACGGAGGAAAAAGGATGACTCGTGAGCAAGGGACAAAGACGGCTGTCCAGTATCTGAAATTCATGGTGATAGGTTCGGTTAACGCTGTGATATCATATATTGTGTACTCCATTGTTATATTTTTCGGCGGGCATTATGCACTTGCCAATATAATGGGATTTATCGTCAGTGTTCTTTCATCTTATCTTATAAACAGCCGGTTTGTTTTTGAACGTGATGAGGGGCTGCCGTGGTGGAAAGTGCTGCTCAGACTCTATGTTTGCTATGCGTTCACCGGACTGATTCTCACCAATGTTCTCTCATGGCTCTGGCTTGATGTGCTCATGCTGGAGGAGGGTGTGGTCGAAATGAATGTGCAGCTCACATCTCTCGGATTAAAAATTTCCGATCGAAAATTGGCAGAATATATCGCACCCTTCATAAATGTCTGCATCACCACGCCGATTAATTTCGTAATCAACAAGTTCTGGGCTTATAAAAAGATGGGCTCAGGGAAATCTGCCGATAAAGTGCCGGAAAACTGAATGATCTTTGTGTTTAACTGCTCCGCATTGTGCATCACCGGGCGGGGCAGTTTTTTTGCAGCAAAACAACACGTCTGCGGCATCATATGCCTCAGACGTGTTAAGCAGTTGATCACTTAGGAAGAGAAGAATATATCCCGAAAAAGCTCACTGATTTTTTACTATTTAAGATTTTTGAATCAGTTCGGAAATATAGTCATCGAATTTCTGGCTCACAAGCTCTGATTTTATCATTTCTTCGGACAATTCGTCAGTGCCTTTGGAGTAATCGCGAATTTTGTAACTTAATTGAAACGATTTTTTAAAATTGTCATTTTTCATTTTATCGCATAACTGTTTGAAAAAATGAAATCTTGATTTGTTTTGCAATAAGCAGCACTTCAAATATTCCATTACCGGATTTCAGGATAAATATTTTTTCCAAGAAGGATTTTTAGAACACAATTCGACCGATTGGTTGTAATTATATAACTTTTTTGCATATTTTATATTAAATCTTTATAAATTGCTCAGAAGAACCAAAAAAAATATATCATATTATAAAATAATAAATCGGAGTAGGCTGTGTACAGTGTGTACAGGCCAAGAAAAATTTATAAGGGGAATGAAAAATGAAGGTAAAGAATAAGAAATTCCGCGAAGTGCCTGAGATAAGAACGATAAAAGAGCTTGTTATCAACGGTGTGACTCAGGGTCAGGATCAGAAGCTTTTTATTTATGAGCACAAAGGTGAGGTGAAAACCAGCACCTTCAACGATGTCTGGCATGACATCAACTGCCTTGGCTCATATGAGTTTAAGCACGATCTGCGCGACTGCCACATAGCCATTCTCGGCGAGAACTCCTATGAGTGGATAGTCTCGTTTTTTGCAAATCTGCTCGGCAGGAATGTCAGCGTTCCGCTTGATCCCAAGCTTCCGGCGGAGGATCTGCTTGTTCAGCTCAAGGAGAGCGGCTGCAAGGCGATTGTCTATTCAAAGAAGTATGCTGAATATGCTGATTATTTTAAGGCGAACGGCGCTCCCATGGAGCAGTATCTTTATATTGAAGATTTTCCGTCATATATTGACGAGGGCGAGAAGCTCATGAAGGATGGGTATAAGGACTATACCGATCTTGAGATTTCACCCGAGGATCTTGCGGCAATAGTTTATACCTCCGGCACAACCGGCAAGAGCAAGGGCGTTATGCTCACGCACGGAAATCTTGCGTCGGTTGTTGTTGCCTCCTGTGAGCGCTTCCAGGGTGGCAATTCAGTCGGCTTCCTTCCGCTTAATCACACCTTCTCATGGGTTGCGACGATTTTCGCTGCGTTCATTATCATTACATACGGCTATATGTGTACCGACCTTAAAGACCTCGTTCATGACTTTAAGACATATCATCCGCAGAACTTCTCAGGTGTTCCCCTTGTTGTTGAAACCATATACAAGCGCGTGTGGAAGACGGCAAAAAAGACAGGCAGAGAGGATGTCCTTAAAAAGGGCATAAAGATCAGCCGTTTCCTTCTGAAATTCGGTATAGATGTCCGCCGCAAGCTTTTTGCGCAGGTGCATGAGCAGCTCGGAGGAAATCTTGAGTACATTATCGTCGGCGGCGCCGCTCTTGACCCCGAGTATGAACAGGGACTTTATGACCTGGGCATTAAGGTTCTCAACGGATACGGTATAACTGAGTGTTCTCCCGCAGTCACCACCAACACTCTTGAAAACTCCAAGCCCGGCAGCGTCGGACTTCCGCTTTCCTGCAACGAAATCAAGATTCACGATCCTGAGCCTGACGAGCAGGGCAGAGGAGTCGGTGAAATATATGTCCGCGGTTCAAATGTTATGAAGGGTTATTATAATGACCCGGAGGCAACCGCAGCAGCCTTTGATGACGGTTGGTTCAAGACCGGTGACTACGGCTGGATTGATGAGGACGGATATCTCTTCTTCATGGGCCGCAAGAAGAATCTTATTGTCACCAACAACGGCAAGAATGTTTCTCCCGAAGAGCTTGAGGATAGGCTGTCACAGCGTTGCCACGCAATCTCAGAGATTCTTGTTTATCAGGAGGGCAACAACATAGTTGCCGAGATATTCCCCGACTTTGAGGAATACAAGGATGACGCGATTCCGATGATAAAGGATGCTATTGAACAGTTTAACCGCGATATGCCCAGATGGAAGAATATCGATAAAACCAAGTTCCGCGAAGAGGAATTCCCCAAGACAACCACGATGAAGATAAGAAGAAACTACAGCAACGATACCGCAAAAGTTTAAAGCAAAGTCAAAGCCCCGCCATCCGGCGGGGCTGATTTTTTAGGATTAAGAAAAGATATGTTTTATTTTGCTGATATAGTTAGCTTACAGTCTTATTTAATTTTTGTTACCTGCTTTCCCTTGACGAGATAAGCATTTTTTGCAATGTCAATCAGCGGCTGGTCATTATAGGAATCCGTGTAAAGATTGTCTATAACCGCATCGGGATATTTTTCTCTGAAAGCGGCAACCTTGTTGTCTCTGTAACAGAAGCGTATCAGCTTTTTTGTGCCCGGCTCCGTCTCGGTTGCGATATAGTTTTTGATGTTGAGCCTACGGCAGATTTCACCGATAATAATATCGGGGCAAGCGGATATTATTATATCATCATCACGGCGCTGCCTGAGATAAAACGATTTTATTTTGAAGCAGTTTTTATCCCAAAAGTCAACGACATCGTCTTCAAAGTTTTCAATGGTTGCGCCGTAGCTGACAACCCTGTCGGCAAACTTATCGAGAACCTGCTCCATGGTCATCTGGCAGCGCTTGTATTTGGTTATACATTCTATTGCCCACGGAAGCGATTTAATAAGCGACGGATCCTTTTTGAAATAGTAAAGAAAAATATCAACTCCGGACTCTCCGCGGTATATTGTGTTATCAAAATCGTATACGTTCATTTTTATCTCCCCAAGAATGTTATACCTTATGATAACATTTTTTTCGCTGTAATACAAGCTTTATTTATCTGCGCTCACATGGAATGGCTGTAAATGAACGGCTTTCAGAGTAAGACAGCCGGAATCATACATACTATACAACTGTTACTGTTATATTACCTATTACACCACCCGATAGAGTATGGTGAACACTACGCATACACCATATATGAACTCGGAGAGACATTTTGCTCTGAATTTTTTTAAAAAAGTTTCACAATCTTTTTTTGAACAAAAGTGGAAAAAACACTTTTTGAAAGTCTTTCTTCGTCAAAATGCACCAATCAACACTCTCTGACTTGTGCATAATGCACATATTGAATTTGCTCAGTTAAAAGCTATTATTGAAACTGTTCATCTCATAAAATTAACTTTGTTTAGTGATTTTGCACAAATGAACGCACGTTGATTTGTGCAAAATCACTTGACAAACAGAAAATTTTGAATATAATAGAGTTACAAACAAACGAAAGGAATGATTAGCATGATGTTCAGAGAATACTACGACATGGAACAGGACCTTATCAAAAGGATTGAAAACGAAAAGAAATTTTCGCTCCGCAAAGTGCTGATGCTGATCGAACTCAGCTCTCTTTCGCTGCGCACCTCTTATTGATCAGCACATGCGGCTTTGCCGCGAATCCTACAATAAGCCCGCAAGGGTTCATATATATATCGTTTTCGGCACCGCACTTGAAGTGCGGCGCTCTTTTTTAATATATATGTGTGTAAAAGGTGGCACGAAAAAGACCTC
>SAMEA3663263__coassemble_185_pt1 | contig 18886 bp, 23 predicted proteins | sample SAMEA3663263__metabat2_low_PE_013 | metagenome-assembled genome bin SAMEA3663263 (sample SAMEA3663263) | pig gut metagenome | biome: pig gut; feature: pig-associated habitat; material: faeces | place: China | collected 2013 | reverse complement strand
GTCGCTTCCGCTGCAGACCTGACGAAGATTCTCAAAATACTTGTCCCATTCGGGGACGGGGTAAACCACTATGCAGTTTTTGCTGCCCGGAGGCGTACAGACGACGAACTCCTGCCCGAGCACGCTGCGGTATTCAGCGGGGATAAACACACGGTTTTTCTGGTCAAGCGCATGGACATAGCTATTTTCAAAATTATACTCGCCCATATGCTTTGACCCCCTTTTGAGAATATTTTCAAGTCTTATCCACCACCAAGTGCCACTAATCCACCTCAGTTCACCACCATTATAAACCAAAAAAAATAATTGCGCAAGACTTTCGGCATAAAAAAGCCGTAAATCCGCGCAATCTTTTTTCAAAAATATTAAATTATTGAGAGCCGAGCACAAGATATAGTATGTTCTAATAATATTTCTTAATATCGAAAATATTTATTCGGCGTCGTCGGCGTTCTCCCAGTTGTGCCAGACAGCCTGAACATCGTCGTTGTCCTCAAACATCTCAAGCATCTTGCCCATGTTCTTTATATCATCCTCATTGGTAAGGGTGGTATAGGTTGAGGGCACATACTCAATCTCAGCGGAAAGGAAGGTATATCCTTTCTGCTCAAGGTCCTCACGAATGGCACTGAAATCCGCAGGCTCGGTGCGGACATCGAACACTCCGTCATCGGTGAGAAAATCAATCGCGCCCGCTTCAAGAGCATCCTCCATCAGCTTCTCCTCATCAACATCCTCTTTTTCAATCACAATGACACCCTGACGCGAGAACATGAAAGAGACGCAGCCGGACTGACCCATATTTCCGCCGTACTTATCAAAATAGTGGCGCATCTCGCCCGCAGTTCTGTTGCGGTTATCGGTCAGCGTCTCAACAATAACGGCGATACCCGATGGGCCGTAGCCCTCATAGATTATCTCCTCAAAATTATCGGCATTGCCGTCTCCGGCAGCCTTTTTGATTATACGTTCGATGTTGTCGTTGGGAACGTTATTCGCTTTCGCCTTTGAGATAACGTCCTTGAGTTTTGAGTTGGAGGACGGATCCGGACCGCCCTCACGAACGGCAACAGCTATCTCTCTGCCGATTTTTGTGAATATCTTGGCACGCTGATTATCCGTCTTTTCTTTCTTTCTTTTAATGGTGCTCCATTTTGAATGTCCTGACATACAAGCCGCACACAGCGGTAAAACCGCGCATGCGTCCCTCCTTTGAAATTCGATAACGGTTTATTATACAATGAAAATACCGTCTGTGTCAATAGCGACTTGCGCTTATCCGGCTGTTTGGGGAAAACGGTGCGGTATAAGCTGAGCAATATACTATAATTAATCATTGCGATGTGTTTTTAGCATTTCACAAACAAAGAGACACGGGCACACAAAATGCGTACCCGTGAGTTGTTTATTATTCGCTCTGTTCCGATGTTTCAGGCTCTTCGGGCGTCGCATCCTCTTTGAACACGAACGTGCCGTCCTCAACGGTGCAGACATATTTTTTACCCGTGCCTATCTTCTTTTCAAGCATTTCCTCGGAGAGCTTATCCTCGATATGCTGCTGAATTGCCCTTCTCAGCGGTCTCGCTCCGTATATAGGGTCAAAACCGGCATCGGCAATCTTTTCGACAGCCTCATCTGAAAACTCAACGCTGATGTCAAGCTGAGCAACTCTTGATTTGAGACCCTCCAGCATTCTGCGGGCTATCTCTTTTATATCCTTCTTCTCGAGCGAGTGGAACACAATGATATCATCAACACGGTTGAGGAACTCCGGTCTGAACACGTTTTTAAGCTCATTCATAACCAGCTCGCGTATTCTTTCATAGCTCGGAGTTTCGCCCTTCTCCTCAGTAAAGCCCAGTGACTTCGCGCCGCCGGAAATCAGCTTCGCGCCGACATTTGAGGTCATGATGATAATGCAGTTTTTGAAGTCCACGCGTCTGCCCTGTGAATCGGTCAGAATACCGTCATCCAGAATCTGAAGCAGCATGTTGAAAACATCGGGATGCGCCTTTTCTATCTCATCGAAAAGAATTACACTGTAAGGTCTGCGGCGAACCTTTTCCGTGAGCTGACCGCCCTCATCATAGCCGACATATCCGGGCGGCGAACCGACAAGACGCGACACCGTGTGTTTCTCCATATACTCTGACATATCAAGTCTGATCATCGCGTTTTCATCGCCAAACAGGGAGCTTGCAAGCGCCTTGCAAAGCTCGGTTTTGCCGACACCCGTGGGGCCGAGGAATATGAAAGAGCCGGTGGGGCGCTTGGGGTCCTTAAGTCCCACACGTCCTCTGCGTATCGCCTTGGCGACTGCGCTGACAGCCTCATCCTGACCGACTATTCTGCGGTGAAGCTCCTCCTCCATGTGGAGAAGCCGCTCGCTTTCAGCCTGCGTCAGCTCCACAACCGGAACGCCCGTCCACGATGACACTATCTCGGCTATCTCATTTGAGCCGACCTCGCCAACCTTCTTGCTTGAGCGTTCCTGCCACTCACGTTTTTCTGTTTCAAGCCTGTCGCCGAGCTCTTTCTGCTCATCACGTATCTGCGCCGCACGCTCAAATTCCTGCGCGTTGACAGCCGCGTCCTTCTCCTCGGCAAGAGCCTTGAGTCTGTCCTCCAGCTCCTTGAGATCCGGCGGAGCGGTGAAGGCGCGCAGACGCACCTTTGACGCCGCCTCATCTATAAGGTCTATGGCCTTATCGGGCAGATATCTGTCGCCTATATATCTGACTGACATCTTAACAGCCGCATATATGGCATCATCGGTTATCTTGACCTTGTGGTGAGCCTCATATTTATCACGGATGCCCCGGAGGATCTCAACGGCTTCCTCCTCGCTCGGCTCACCCACGGTTACAGGCTGGAAACGGCGTTCCAACGCCGCATCTTTTTCGATATGCTTTCTGTATTCCTCAAGGGTGGTAGCACCTATAACCTGCATCTCACCCCTTGCGAGCGCGGGTTTGAGGATATTAGCGGCATCAACTGCGCCCTCTGCCGAGCCTGCTCCTATCAGGGTGTGCAGCTCATCAATAAAGAGTATGACATCTCCCGCCTTGGTGACCTCTTCAATGGCGGATTTGATACGTTCCTCAAAATCTCCTCTGTACTTTGTACCTGCGACCATGCCCGTAAGATCCAGCGAGACTATTCGCTTGTTCCTAAGAGTTTCCGGGACTTCGCCCGTGGCAATCTTGAGTGCCAGCCCCTCGGCGATAGCAGTCTTGCCGACACCCGGCTCACCGATGAGGCAGGGGTTATTCTTCGTGCGGCGGCTGAGTATCTGTATGACACGCTCAATCTCTTTCTGTCTGCCGATGACGGGATCTATTCCGCCGCCCGACGCCATAGCGGTCAGGTCTCTTCCGAATTGATTGAGCGTAGGAGTATCCTTGTGTTCGCCGGCTGCGGATGAGCCGTCCTGAGGACCTGAGCCCTTGGAGTTTGACGAGCCGAGCGCTTTGAGCAGCTCCTGCAGAACCTCCTGGGATGAGACGCCGAGTCTTGCCATTATGGACACAGCGGCGCCTGAGCCCTCTTTTATCAGCGAGATGAGCAGATGCTCGGTTCCGACATAGCTGTGACCCATCGCCCTTGCCTGCGCCATGGCCCCGTCAATTATATTTTTGCATCTCGGAGTGAAATCATTGGGGGTCAGAACCGTCGGCACTCCGAGCCCGACCATATTTTTTATCTCGTCCTCGACCTTCCCTGCGGTGAGCTTTTTGCTGCTGAGGACGGTATAAGCAATGCCTCCGTTCTCGGCAAGCAATCCGAGCAGAAGATGCTCACTGCCTATATAGGTGTGACCCATATTTTCCGCGCACTCAATGGATGCATTGAGCGCGGCATTTGCTTTCTGAGTAAATCCGGTAAACTTATACATAAATCTCATTCCTTTCCACGCATAAGCTTATATCCCGACACGATTAATAATCACGCAGTGCTTCGCGCACGGCGTCCGCACGCACACAGTCGCGCTGTGCGGCGTCGAGAGGTTTGCCCTGTGCGGCATTTATTGTTGCCGGCTGCATGCCGACAGTCAGTTCATTTATTTTTTCAATCGGTATTTCAAGTATCCCTCTTGCCGCGCCGAGACGCACAAGAGACATCAGATCCATGAACTCATCAGAGCTCAAGACCCTTGCATTTTTGAGTACGCCGAGTGCACGGTATATTCTGTCCTCCTCGGCTATGTTGCTGCAAAGACGCTGTGCCGCCGCACGCTCCTGCGTGACGAGCTGACGGGTTATCGACTGAAGATTCTCTATCGCCGCCTGCTCGGTTATGCCCAAAGTAATCTGATTGCTTAACTGATATATGTCCCCTCTCGGCTCACTGCCCTCGCCGTATGCGCCTCTGAGCGTCAGGCCGAGTTTCGATATCGTTGAGCTGAGAACGGCAAGCTGACCGCTGCGTCTGAGCGCCGGAAGGTGAAGCATGACCGATGCGCGCATCGCCGTTCCGAGGTTTGTCGGGCACTGGGTAAGATAGCCCAGTCTCTCATCAAACGCATAGTCAAGCTTTTTGTCAAGGATGGAATCTATTTTATCCGCAAGGACATAGCAGTCCATGAGCGCAAGACCGGCTTTCATGACCTGAAGCCTTATATGATCCTCCTCGCACAGCATTATGCTGACTGTTTCATCCTCTGTCAGGAGCAGTGCTCTGCCCTCGCGAACCGACGCGAATTCAGGGCTTATCAGATGACGTTCAGCAAGCGAAATGGCCTGTTCACGGCTCAAATCCGTCATGTTGATATAGTGCAGTGCCGTCTCGTGTTCATCGGTCAGCAGGGCGTTTTTCACAAGCTCGTTGACCTTTTTCTTTCCCTCGGTGTCGAGCCTGCCGGGGAACGGATATTCCGCGAGATTTCGGGCAAGACGCACCCGTGTGCTCATCACGACATCGCCCTGCTCGCCCTTTTCTATATACCACTTACTCATGCTTATCACCTCCGTCAAGCTCTCTTATCTTGTCACGAAGCTCTGCCGCCAGCTCAAAGTTCTGAGCCTTGACCGCTTCATCCATCTGCATTTTAAGGCTTTCAAGCTCATCCGGCTTATCCTCTTCCTCACTGACCGTCTCAGCGGTTGAAGCTATCTTGCCGTTGTGCTGAACCTGCCCGTGTATTCGCTGGAGCGAGGGTCTGAGCTCGTTATAAAATGTGTTATAGCACTCAGCGCATCCGACCCTTCCCTCACGGACGATATCATTGAAAGAATATCCGCATTTTGGGCAGCGCGTAACCTTTCTCGGGGTGTTGAGCGAATGGACCGCATCGCCGAAAAAGTTTCCGAAAAGTCCCGAGATGTTAAAACCGAATCCTGAGAACGCATCGCCGTAGCCGAGGTGTTCGGCACACTCGGAGCAGAGATGTCTCTCGGCAGTATCGCCGTTTATAACCTGTTTTATATGTGTTGTGGCCTCATTTTTTCCGCAGTTCTGACATAACATAAATATTCCTCCTTTGGGCGCCTCGCGCCGTTTAAAGCTTGCTTTCCGGGTGGGTTTGAGCGTATGCGCTCCGTCCCACCGGCTTTGGCTAATTGATATTTGTGAGTAAAAGCTGTTTGAATATTGATGCTCTCGCCGCCTCTCTGTGTTCGACCGGAACGGGACGAAGGGCGATATCTGAAATGGTGCACAGCATAAGCTTTGCTGTCTTCGCGTCAAGTGCGCCAGAATTGTTCAGATTCATAATATGCGCACGCGCCGTGTTCTCATCAAGCCTGTCGCCTATGGAATTGACAACATGCATGAGCATGCGCTGCGGATCCATGGTGACACGGCGAATCCTGATATATCCGCCGCCTCCCCTGCGGCTCTCAACTATATAGCCCTGCTCAGGGGTGAAGCGTGACGCGATAACATAGTTTATCTGACTCGGGACGCATCCGATGCTCTGCGCAAGCTCATTGCGCTGAATCTCCGTTGTGCCTTCATCATTGAGCATATCCAAAATCATTCTCGCGATTTGATTGCTCAGGCTCAATTTGCACACCTCTTTTCACGACAATTGTCAAGTCCGAATTTGTCTTTGACTTTCCTTGACTTTGACATTATTATAATGGTTTTGACCTTAACCGTCAAAGGTCAGCAAAGGTCAAAAATCGTTTTCTTAGGCTTGAAATTTAAAAATATCTGACGTTAACTCATTTTTTCTTTAAATTTCTTCGGTTTCCTTTGATTTTCTTCAAATTCATATATCCTCCATGCAGAACACCGCCGTTAAAGTCTGAATTGTCACCCATCCATTCATCTTCATAAGAGAAATTATCGTCAAATATTTCGCTGTCATATGTCCCATCCGTTTCATCATCATAGCCGCCGTTATTTTTTCCGAAACTAAAAAGCATTTGAGCACCTCCGCAAAGAACCTTTAAACAGATAACCGTTTAAGATAGTTTATGCCCTAGGTGCTCAAATATAAATAAAAAACAAGTAACCCATTTTCACATGGGGTCATAGTATAGTGATGAAAGCAGTGCGGTGAGGCAAACAATCATCCGGCGCAGTCACGAAACCGTATTTGCAAAACTTATCCTCAGGCTGCGCCGCCTACCGAACACTCTTTCAGCGAGTACTTGCGAAAAGGAGGGTAATCTAATGGGTTGCGGAAATAATTGGTGCATCTTTCTCATCATAATCCTTCTGCTTTGTGACACAGGCTGCGGTTGCGGTATGACCAGAAATTCAGACTGCGGATGTGGCTGCAACAACGGCTGCGGCTGCTGACATCGGCAAAAACATTAATCGGCGTTGAAAATCAAAAGCCGAGCCGCCTCTTCGGGACTAAGACCGCCCGGGGAGGCGGCAAAATTTTTCGGCACATTATCATTCCAGCGTTCGGCATACCTCTGCGCCGCCGCGGAAGAGATGACAATATCTCCGGTGACGCTGAGCTTTTTGAGAATTTCTGTTATTTCTCGTTTTCCGCAGCCAAGAAGCTTTTCAAGCTCCGCAAGCTTCTGCGGCTCATACTCTGCCGCACGCTCAAAAAACGCCGGCAAAAACGCTGCGCACGCCTGACCGTGGGGAACTCCGTAATTTTCAGTGAGCACATAACCGAGCGGATGCGGAAATGCCGTTCCGCAGGTGTTGATTACAAGCCCCGCCAGGAGTGAGCCATAATACATGTTTTCACAGAGCTTTCCACCGCTATTTTCACCCTCGGCAAAGCGGCACAGCCCATCCCATATCAGCGTCAGACCTTTCACGGCAAACATTTTCACAAATTCGTTCATCTTCGGAGTAAACCAGCCCTCAACAGCGTGCGAAAAGGCGTCGAGACCGGTTGACACTGCAACCTTTTCCGGCATTGTCGCAGTATACATCGGGTCGGCGAAAACAAGCGCCGCATAACAGTCCCTGCCCGAAATGCTCTTTTTGCGTCCGGTTCGACCATTGGTAAGCACGCTCACTCCGGTGACCTCACTACCCGTGCCTGATGTGGTTCCGACAAGGGCGACCGGCAACGGTGAGTTTCGATATTCGCGCTTGTAGATATCCTCCGGCAAAAGATCCGGATTGGCAGCATATATTGCCACAGCTTTTGACGCATCGAGCACAGAGCCGCCGCCTATTCCGAAAATAAAATCCGCATGTATGTTTCTTGCCTCACAGCCCGCCTCATAACAGACAGAAAGCAGCGGATTCGGGCCTATTTTTGAAAATACAGAAAAATCTATACCGTTTTCGGAAAGAGCCTTTTGAGCGTCATCAAGAGCACCGCTTATTCTCGCCGAAGAGCCGCCCGTGACTATCAGACATTTTTTGCCAAGTGATTTAAGTTCACCTGCGTTTTCCAAAAGAGCCCTCTCACCCCAAAAAACATTTGCAGGCATATACATGTTCAAAACACTTCCCCCTTTTGCCAATTAATTGAAAAGCGCCGTCTTTTGACGGCGCCTGTTTTTTATCAAAGTGCGGCTAAGCAACTCTGCTCGAGCCTTTTCTTGTGGGAGTGGGAGAAGATGTTTCGGGTGCCGAAACCGCCTCAGCCTCTGCACGGCGCTGAGCATTGACATTTTCTTTTTTGAATGCGTCCTTTGTATACTTATTGCTGAGGAGGAATCCGGCTATTCTGCGGGCAAGCTTATCCTCGCAAGCCTCTTCAAAAGCGATAACCTTCTTCTCAAATATGAATCCAACAATAACGAGTGCCACAGCTGCAACTTCCAACACTGATATGAGCACAAATGCAGTCGTCATTTTTGTTTCCTCCTTTATCAAAATCTCGGAACATTTGTTCTTTCTGTCTCTAATTATAGCACAAATATTCGGTTTGTCAACACAAATGTTCGATTTTTTTGAAGTTTTTTCACATCCGCCGCCGAAGCGACCAAAAATACAGAAGAATAATCTTCTACGACTGCATTCTATCACAATATATGCCCAAAGTCAACGAAAAAAACACAAGAAGTTGAATGTTAACAAAAATTTTTTATTTGCCCCGATATTCAAAAAATTTTTAAGTTTCAAGGCAGACGGCAAAAAAAAGATGCGTTTCGTTGGCAGATCTTTGCGAAACTTATGCCATGTTTTTCTCTGAACTCGCCGTTTTTTCCTCCTTAATATTTTCCTCCATAAGACATTTCACTTCATTGAACAGGCGTTCCTTTGCCTCCTCAACCGTCATGTCGGAAACATAAAACGGTTTTCCGAATCTTATAGTGAGATTTTTGCTGCGGAATTTATAGTCTCCGCTCAGTCCGAACGGCACTATCGGTGCTCCTGTTTTTTTCGCCAGCGCCACCGCGCCCGCCTTAAACTCCAAAAGGAACTCAGAGGTTCTGTTGCGGGTTCCCTCAGGAAAAATACCTATTGCGCCGCCGCGTCTGAGCACGCAAAGACCTGCCTTAATAGCTTCAAAATCCGTCCCGTTTCGGTTGACGGGGATGCAGCCGGCAAATCTGAAAAGCGGCTCAAGCTTTCCGTCAAAGTATTCCCTTTTTGCCATATAATTTATCGGTCTTTTGGTTGCCGATATTGTCATAAACTGGTCAAAGGCATGCTTGTGATTGCCTGCGATAACCACCGCGCCCTGTTCGGGAATATTTTTGGCATCGATTATCTTCGGCGAATACAGCAGTTTGAACAGCGGTCTGATAAAAAACATCAGCAACTTGAAGCCGCCGACAGGCGGTCCTTTTTTAGCGTTCTTCTTTTTCATAATATTTAAATCCTTTCCCTGTTATAGCGTCAGCCGTTGCTCAGTGCGCTGCTCACCCGCTCCATGAGAAGCTTGTTCTCATGCGCAAGGTCATCGCTTTCTATACTCTGCGGCGGATAAAATATTATTTTCGCGCCTCTGTCGAACAGCCTGTATTTTCCCTTTATTGCAAACGGAACTATCTGAGAGCCTGTGTCATGCGCCATCTTCACGGCGCCGATTTTAAACGGCATAATCACGTCATCAGTTTTATTAATAGTTCCCTCAGGAAAAATACCTATAATTTTATCTTCATTCAGTGCGGTTCTTGCGGCCAAAAGCGCACGCACATCTCTTGTGCGCCTGTTCACCGGTATTACGCCCAGCCCTTTGAAGAAAAAGCCAAGACCGCCCCTGAACAACTCATCTTTGCCGAGGAAGTGCACGCATCTCCCCGTTGCCGCCGCAAGCATGAAGCAGTCAAGATTGCTTGTGTGGTTGCCGGCAAGAACAACACGCCCCTCTTTGGGAATATACTGTCGACCTATAATTGATGGCTTGTATAAAATTTTGAACATGCCGATAACACCGGGGCGCAAAATTTTGTAAAGCACCGGTTCCCCCTTTGTTTTTTGTTTTTTCATTTTCTCATTCCCTTTCTGTACCGTATAAAAAACAACGAACCGGGTTTATTATGCCCGGTTCGAAGTGTTTTTTGCAAAATTATCCTTTTTTTCCGTTTCTGCGCCGAAGTCTCGGAATCCCCACCACTGCCGCAGCCGCCACAGCCGCGCATGAAACCGCCGCTATCGCGGAAACTTTTATATCCGTGTGACTGCCGTTCATCCGTTGCGAACAGTTTTTGATAATCCGCTGTGTCGCCTCATCGCTTATGTCCACGGACTGCATGATACGCATATATTCCCTCACATATCTGTTATTTGATTTCAAGAGAATCACACCTTTCAAACTCAATTTTCAAAGCATTTCTTGCATATTGCAGTCTCTTACGTATTGCATCGGGACTTGCGCCGGTGATGTCGGAAATTTCCTTGATACGATATCCTTCCATATAATAAAGATCCATGACCAGCTTATATTTAGGCGGAAGCTCCATTATCGCCTCGAAAAGATCGGCATCGCTGTCACTGACTCCGACATCGCGCACCTCATCGAGGTCGAGCGTGCTGTGACGTATCTTAAAGCGCAGTGTGTTTTTGCAAATATTTGTTGCCACTCTGATAAGCCATGCCTTGCGGTGTTCCTCACTGCTGAATGCCGGCGCCTTGGTGAAATATCTCAGGAAAGTCTCCTGAACCGCGTCCTCGGCATCCGCCTCATGGCAGAGCAAAACAAAGCATATACGAAAAAGCATTTTGCTGTATTTCTCAACAACAAACTCAATATATGCCGAGTCGCTATTATTTCCGGTTGGGTTTCCTGATATCATAGCAGCCTTTCTTCAATAATACATTCGCAGTCGCTTCTGTATATAAAACACCGCAGAGTCGCTGTTTGTGATATTCACATATGTTAATTTTTTGTGAACACGGCTTTCGTCACAGTCAGACAAACAGAGTGCAGCCGGACTCTCGAAATTTTTCTATCATCTGCCTTGACTTTTCCACTTCGATGCCGAAGTGCTTTGAGAGACACTCAACGCACATGTATTCCGTCGCGCCTCTGTTCACCATTTTCTTGTGAAAGCCTATGTCATCATTAGTCAGCTCTTTTGAGCATGAAATACAAAAGTCCATAAATCTTTACTTCGCAAGGCGACATATATACATTGCGCAGTCATGCGCTTCCAGATCAATGCGCACAAACTCTTTCTTGATGCCTATGCTCTCGCCGGTAAACACATCGGTCATTTCAAGACCGTAGCCCGATGCTGCGGGTATGCCCATATCCTCAAAATAGAACGGCATAAAACTTTTGCCGTCGCTGAGATTTGCGAAAAGCACCGCAATTTCATTGTCTGATAACAGCTTGACAAACACGAATTTGTCAGAGTCTCTCTTTGAGGCAACAAATGCCGGACGCCCCTCTATATCCTGGTTTATCCGTATCATATGTTTATTTTTTATAAGAGAGAGACAGGTGTCGTTAATTTCACGGAGATCCCCACCGAGCATAAGCGGTGCTGAGAACATGCACCAGAGAGCGAACTGAGTCTTATAATCAATGTCATTGCAGCCCGTCGATCCCACGTTGCCCTTGCCGTACATTCCTATTGTGAGCATGTCTATATCATTATAACAGCCGGGAGCGGAATAAGCGAGATTGTCAATCTGACTTACGGCTATATCGGCAAATGAACGGAAATTGTCATTGATATCGCCGGTGGAACGATACATATGTGCCCCGGCCGAACGAATCCATGTGTGTACATTGTCATTGCCCCAGTTGCATGCCGAAAAAAGTATCTCACGACCGCATGCCTTAAGAGCCATGCCCATTTTGCGGTAAAGCAGAGGTCCGTTAGCGCTTGACGGTTTATAGCAGAAATCATATTTCAAAAAGTCTGCACCGTATTCCGCGAAGGTCTGTGCATCAAGAAATTCGTGGTCAAAGCTGCCCGGATAATCAGCACAGGTTCTGGTTCCCGCGCAGGAATACATTCCGAACTTGAGGCCTTTGCTGTGAACATAGTCACTGACAGCCTTCATTCCATTTGGAAATTTGTTTTTGTCGGGCACTATTTTTCCGGTTTTGGGATCGCGTTCGCGTTCACTCCAGCAGTCATCAATAACAAGATATTCATATCCGCTTTCCAGCAAGCCGAGTTCCACCATTCTGTCGGCGGTCTCCATGATTATCTTTTCATTGATATTCTCTCCGAAAGTGTTCCAGGTGTTGAAACCCATGGGCGGTGTTTTTGAAAGCATAGTATGTCTCCTTATCCGTTTTTCTTTTATAGTAACAGAGAACACGGAAAAACGCAAACACTTTTTCTCATCAATAGATAAAATAAAAAATCACGCCGCAGTCCGAAAAGACCGCAGCGTGATTATGACGTGAAAATTCATCAGGCACCGAAGATTTTAAGCAGCGCATTAAAAATCACGTCTATGATTGCTTTGTTCAAGCTGGTTCCCTCAAGGAATCTCAGGACATTGCCGACTGCAACGAGAAAAGCCTGATACAAATCGGCTATGCTGTGTCCTGCGCTAACGAGCTTTGCGAATACATCCGACAGCGCCGTAATCAACTCAGAAATAACGACCATTTTTCTGCCCCCTTTTGGAAATTTTATGCTTCCCGCATACCATTATTATTATAACTTTATAAATAAAATATGTCAATTTATATGTTAATTTTTTATTAAATGTTTGAGCAAAAATAATAGCACAGCGGTAAAACCGCTGCGCTATTACAATTAAAGTTTCCTTATGCGAACAACCCGAGAATCATCTCAAAAACAGCTTTCACGATTCCGGCAGCCTGATCTGTAACCCCGGAAAGTTCAAGAATCTTCTCTACCATTTCAAAAATTGTTGCAAGCATAATTCCATCCTCCTCGAATTTTTGACAAATACATATGTTTTGTCTAAGTTTATTATATTACACTTGTATTTTCATGTCAACTTTTGGAGAATTACGTTTTCGTATACTTTGTTAAGAATGTATAAACTGCATACAATAATATCAAATTAAAATATATTAAACACTTTTTAATATGCGATGTAATTTAAAAATCGCTCGTTTTATGATGCTTCCACACCACATACGTTCATAGATTTTATTTTTGAAGCAGTGACAGTCAATCTGTTTACCGTTGCGGATAATCTTATCTACAACAGCTATTATATCATCTGATGAATATCCACGTTCCCAAATTGATGAATTGTCACCGCAGATGATATAATCGGAGCCATTTATACGGATAATTCTGTGGAGAATATAGCCTTCGATTTCATTTTTATACAACACAACGTCGTACTTTTGAAGTGAATCTGTCGGTGCTTTGAGCAACACCAAGTCTCTTCCCTCTTTGAGAAATGGGAGCATGCTTTTGCCAACGGGTGCAATAATTGCTTGACCCTCGGATTTGATCATTTCTTCAATGGAGCCATACCGACTATTCATCAAGAAGATGTACCTCTCTGAGGGTTGCAAGGAAATCGGCACAGTCAGCAGCGGCAACGGACTCTTCAACAGAATATTCCTCCGTCAAAGCGGAAACGAGTTGAGACTCACTTTTTTCCGTTTCGAGCTGTTTCCAAAGAAAAGCCCCTGTTTGATTGAGACGGAGCATTCCGTCAAAAGTTTTCTTCGCATCAATAGACTGGGCTATGACTACAAAATCAGTGCCGACTTCGCTCATAAAAAATCCGTCTTTTATCCTCATAACAAAGTCCTCATTTATTCTATGCCGAAAATACCGTCATGCGCAATATATGCTGCATTAATATCCATATTGCAGCGCAACAGAAAAAAAGGCACGGTTTTTATCAGCTTATTTGCAAATTCAAGATATTTCACCATAAGGTGCTGCTCCTCCGGCATCGCGAGTTGCAAAAAAAGGCGGCTCATTATTTCCCTGTTTTCAGTCAGTGGGGAAATACTGTTTTGTTCCGCACGTTCTATGAAACATACTGCTTTGAGAGGTACCGTTTTGTTGCAACCCCAGTTTTCTTTTCCGCACCACGGCATACCGGAAGCAAAAAACTTGCCGTCACGCAAAGTGAACAGAGGTTTGTCACCGTTAATGATTTCAACACGATCGGAAAAGAGCTTTTTCCAAAGTCTGATGTGTGTTGTTTTGCCCGTGCCGCTCAGAGCGGCAAAGGCAACGCCTTGTCCATCGAATGAAATCAGAGCGGCATGAAACACGGCAGCATCAAAATCTATAACCCGTGTACAGAAGGTATCGAAAAGAGTATAGCTCTCTATATAAGCATCCGAAAATATTTGAGAAGAGCCCAGAAAATAATTTCTGAGCTTCTCCGCATGTTCTTTGGAAGCTTCAATGCTAAACATCGGAGCTTCCTCGGTGAGGTACTCCCCACACATAGTCTTAATCAGACTATGTGTGTAGGAGATACTGACCGTTAAATCTGCAATTTTTGCAGTGAACTCCATATTAGTGGAATCCACCTACGTAATCGGCACCGCCAACATTCTCTTTAAACTCAAAATTGTTGTCGGCTTCCGGAGCATCAGGAACCGAGGGAACTGTTGTATCCTCAGGCTGAGGCTGCGGATCGGGATTTCTGTTGAAGATCTTATCAATGATATTCTTGATTGCTGCAGCAATCTTCTTAAAGAAGCTACCAATACCAGCGGACTGTGCAGATGAATTCTGCTCAGCTGCAGGGGCTGCTGCAACAGTTGCTGTAAGAATGCTCATGCTAAGGATTAGCACAAGTACGGTGAGGAGAATCCTCTTAATTGTCTTTTTCATTTCGTCTGCTCCTCTCTTAGCTTAAATCGCCGACATCAGCATGACCCTTTGCTTTTCCCTCTGCCGACTGAAAATCGATTTCTTGGGAGGTAAGCTTGATCATTCTGACCGACTCAAGCTCAAAGCAAATTAACTCTGCAAGGGGCTTTTCATAATTCATATTTTTCATTACAACTCTCCCCCTTAACCCTGTGTTGTCGGTGCAGGAGCAGTACCGCCGGCAGCGACATCTGCCTTGATAAGCTGCTCAATGCTGAATGCTCTGGACTCGCCATAGTAATAAGTGTAATGCTCACCGCTTGCGCTGCCCTTAAGAACCTCAATGCAAGGAGTTACATAAATGACCTGCTTAGCATAATCGGAGAAGACCATGTTTTCATAATCGGTGTAGACATCTTTGATGTTGACGCCGGTGTCGATATTGGTCCACATGATGCCGACATACTTGTTGCTGCCGCTGACATTAGCGGTCGAATAAGCGCCGTTGGCAATCCAGTTGCTCCAAAGACCATCGTTAATATTGCCCTTGATGTAATCCCAAGAATCGAGAGTGGTCTTGGTGTTGGTTGCGTTGCAGACAAGCTTCTTGGTCAGGTTAGCATCATAAGTGCCGTTCGAACCCATCTTGTTGTTCGACTTGTAGCCACCCTCAAGAGTGGGGGTTGCGTTAATCGAAGAAGCAACGAATGCGGGCTTGTCGAAATAAAGCTCAGTGCCATCCTTCGCAGTGTGAACTGTCGGCTGAAGGTCAGGCCAGCTGATGTTCTTAACATATCCGCCGACAAGAGAAGCAACTCTGATATAAACTTCGCCCTGCGAGTCAACAAGAATCATTGCCTTCGGGACAGCAACATCGTTTCTCGACTGCTTGAGCTCACGCTCGGTATACCACATAGCGTTGTAAGAAGGTACGCTGATGTGAATCTTGTTGTCGTTCCAAGTAAGCAGGTCGCTGACCTTGAACTTATGATCGCTGTATCCGGGAAGCGGATTCGCTTTTGTAGAATCGCCTCTTGCTAACTTCTGGAAGTCGAAGAAGCCCTCAGAATGACCATATGGTGCGTAGAACTCATAACCCTTGAAGTAAAGGTCAGCGCGCTCTTCAGAATTGTCAGAAGTCATTGTGAGCGAGTTATTTGCACCGGGGTTAGCCGGAAGAGCTACTCCGTAGAAAGCATAGTCCGGTCTCGGCAGGGTCACGGTATACTCTTTGCTGTTGCTTGCAGAAAGCCACATATCGTTGCCAACGAATGTATCCTTCCAAGTACCGCTCATGACGCCGGTGGAGGACTCTTTATACTCAGCAAACTTATGTACATTAGCCTCATTGTAGTTAAGGGCAACATACACTCTGTATGTGTCGTTTTCCTTGTTATAGCCATCCTTGTAAAGACCGAAGCCAAGGACATGCTCGGTTGCATGAGGATCAAGGTAATTACCGCTGTCCTCAGGTCTCTCATAGATGACCGTGCGGGTAGGCGGATTTTTAATATATGAAGAGCCGGTAGCATTAGCACCATTGTCATAGAAAAACTGACAATCGACGATAGTAGGATCGTATCCTTCGTTAATATCTTCCCAAACTTCCTGGTGGAGAGCATTGTCATTAGCCTTACGGGCAATTATCTTCCTGTCCGCCGCACCGATAACATTGACTCCTATCTTGCACTCGGTAGCAGGCTCCGCAAGACCTATATACTGAAGACGTGTACCATCAGGGCTGGTACCGAGGCAGACATCATCGTGAGTTGCTTGAGCGCTTTCCTTACTCCACTGCTGCTCGATATTTGTGACCTGATCCCAGTTATCATAACACCATACGCGGTCACCGATAGTCATGGATGCAGTGAACTCGTTATTGGCGTCAACATCTCTGCCAAGGTAGATGCCTGCGCCATTCTGATAGCCATAAGCATTTGAACGCACTATACGACCCAAATCTGCGCCGTACAGCCATGTATCGCTCGTCTTGACCGTGTCTGTCGCGAAAGTTACAGTCTTTGTTGCCGGGGTTTGAGTGATGTTGCCATCTGCGTCAGTCGTTGTGTTGTATCCCTCGTAAGTGTCGCCCTCTTTGTAGAGCTTCGTATAGTTACCGGAAGCCTGGGCAGCAGCGTGATCGGTGCCCTCATGTGTTCCATAGCAACCCCACTGGTCAACATAGTAAACCTCGCGGGTCGAATCATTTCTCTTGATCATCGTAAGAGAGGTTGAGTCATTGCTAACAGAACCGCTCGCAATGTTCGGGAACGTGTTGAATGCGATAACAGCTCTTGAAAGGTTCGCGGAACCGTTGAGCATGATACCCGCACCCTCGAGATACAGATAAGCTGCCTGACTTATTTCGGTTCGAGCATAGAGATAACCACCGCAGGTGTTGTCTCTGACTGTCGGATAGTCGTTGAAGTCGAGGGACGTCTGGTCACCAATCATGTTAAGCGTACCATTCGTGTTAACAAAGATACCGCCGCCCTGAGATTTCGTTTCACCACCAGTCTTGTTGGTGTCTGCGTAAACAGCAGTGGAGTTGTCGTCAACATTACCGCCGGTGAAGTTCATGACAGCGCCTTCATCAATGTAAACGCCGCCGCCCTGTGCCATAGCGAGATACTTCGTGCCGCCAGTGGAATTAACACCTGTATATGATCTTGCGTTATTCTTAGTTATAGTGCCGCCGGTCATGTTAAACGTTGCGTTCTTGCCGACATAAACACCGCCGCCGAGAGCATACATATGCTCACCGGTGCCCGCAGAGAATATCTGACTTCTTGCATCGGATATCCAAGAGGTGTTCTCGGTGATGATACCGCTTTCCATGTTAAAGGTAGCGCCCTCATCAACATAGACACCGCCGCCTTTAATAGTTTTTGCTTTACCGCTGAGGTCATAAACAGCGAGCTGGACATTTTTGTAGTTAACGAAGCATCCGCCCTGCTGGGTCATAGTCTGACCAATATCGGGAATTCCGTAATCACTTGCGGTAACGCCGGCATATCCGTTGACAGCGACAGCTTTACCTTTGCTGCCCTGGTGAAGCAGACCGTTCGAGGATGCCGGATCAACATAATATGTGTTGGACTTAAGAACCTTTTGGATGTTATTGGCTTCAACAATATTTCCGGTACCGCCGGAGAGTTTACCGCCGCCCTGCTTATCCTGAAGGGTGAAGGTTGCATTCTTCATAACTGTGATGACAGAAGCCCAGCCGCCGTTGCCGGATCTGCATCCGTACGCATCCTCACTGTCTACAGTGGTGGGGTTAGGTGCGGGAAGGTTGTTTGAGTTGCGGGACTGCCAAGAGTTGGTTGAGCCGTTGTAAGCACCTTTGTCGTCAGTCTCATAGAGCAGAATGGAGTTACCGTTGAGGTCAATGGTAACATTACTGCCGGTTTTTACCTTCAGAGTGGTGCCATCATAAGTATGATAATACTCGGCTCTCAGATGACGTTCGAGGTTATAGTAACCACCGAATAATTTATCAGGTCTATCACCCGTATAGCTTCGGTTAATAGTATACAAGCCGCAATAATAACTATTCTCACTTTCAGGCTTCATATACTGCTGCATAAGAGCCTCGGCCTCGGCGGCAGTAAGCGCAGTGCCATCAGATTTCAAAGCGCCGTAGAAATCAGCCAAATAACCGGAGTGGCTTGTGCCGAAAGTCTCCTCATTATGGACCCACTTTGCAAGGGGCACATGAATGGTTGCCTCAAGCTTGATCTTAACAGGAGTGCCGTCCGTAGGAGCTGTTTTCAGCGCCTTTTGAAGCTGCGCAAGCGTAGATACCTTAACATAACCGGTATCTTCAGCAAACACAGACAGAGCAGGAATCATCAGACCCACTGCCATGGCAATGGCAAGCAGGAGAGACAAAACTCTGCCGACTTTTCTTGTCTTCATAATTATCACCTTTCTTTGTTTTTTGCACCCGGCGGAGCATATACATTATATATAATCCGCCTTCCGCCTTCTTTGCCGTTTGTTTGCAGTAATTCTCACCCGCCGCCTTACAACGGATAAGGCTGCATGCAACAGCCTCTTGCTGCGGGCAGGTGCACCTCCACCCGATACAATTAGGCTATTACACCATAGTCATATTTTACTACCTGCTTATAAGATTTGTCAACACAAAAATTCATATTTTATATGTAGATTAGAAAAACTTTATTATTAAAATCAAAATTGGACAAGATTAACAAAAGTTTTGGGAAATTATGTATGGGGAACAATGCAACGGTCATGATAAGAGGGCAAGTTTTCCTTTTTGATGGAAATTATTGAACCACAGGAATTGCTGAGGTATTGTCTAATGCTAA
>SAMEA3663263__coassemble_183_pt1 | contig 19110 bp, 22 predicted proteins | sample SAMEA3663263__metabat2_low_PE_013 | metagenome-assembled genome bin SAMEA3663263 (sample SAMEA3663263) | pig gut metagenome | biome: pig gut; feature: pig-associated habitat; material: faeces | place: China | collected 2013 | reverse complement strand
GAGTGAGTGTGCATATCGCACAACATAGTTTCATCGCCTCCCGCATACTTTTCCCTACTCAAACAAACAACACTCTCAATATGATTTGTGTGAGGAAACATGTCAACGGGCTGTATGCGTTCGGCATGATAGCCGCCGGAGGTTAAGATACGGAGGTCGCGCTGCTGGGTTTCCGGATTGCAGGAAATATAGACAATCTTCTTCGGAGAGAGTTTCATGACTGAGGACAAAAAGCGTTCATCACTCCCCGCCCTCGGTGGATCCATAAACACAACGTCCGCGCGTTCACCGTCAGAAGCCATATCACTCATAAACTCACCCGCATCAGCGCAGAAAAATCGGGCGTTTGTTATGCCGTTTCTCTTCGCGTTTGCAACCGCGTCACGCACGGCATCGCGGTTGAGTTCAATGCCTATGACCTCACCCGCGGTTTTTGATGCGGCAAGTCCTATTGTGCCTATCCCGCAATACGCATCTATCACCCGCTCGTTTCCGCTCATCGAAGCGTAGTCCATCGCAGTGTTATAAAGCACCTCGGTCTGCACAGGATTTATCTGATAAAAGGAGCGCGACGATATTCTGAAAGTGAGTGAGCACAGCACATCCTCAATCTTCCCGCTTCCATAAAGCACATTTTCGCGCTCGCCAAGCACAAGGCTTGTCTTGTAGGGATTAATATTGTGTATAACAGTTGTAATATCCGGATGCTCCCTGAGCAGAGCCTTGACAAAGTTATTTTTTGACGGGAATATAGCTCCCGCTGTTACAAGCACGACCATAATTTGACCTGTGGCAAAGCCACGTCTGACCAGCACATGGCGCAGCACACCCCTGCCGCTGCGCTCGTCATAGGCCGGAATCTTAAAGCTTGAAAGTAAGTTTCTTATCGTAACTATTATTTTGTCCGCTTTCTCATCCTCTGTCAGGCAGGAATCTACGCATACGACGCTGTGCGTCCCGGACTGATAGACACCGGATATTATCTTTCCGTTCTTCGCCGTGGTAAAAGCAGCCTGAACCTTGTTTCGGTAATGATACGGGTTTTCCATACCGATTATCCGTTCAACCTTGCAGAATCTGCCGAGCAGCTTCTCAACACGCCGCTGCTTCCATTCAAGCTGCTCGCGATAGCTCATGTTCTGGAGCTGACACCCGCCGCATTTTTTATAAAGCTCACATCTTTTTTCGCTTTGCTCAATCATTTTTTGATTCGGCATCTGATGCTTCCTTTGCTTTTTCTTTTCGTGCTATATCATTCGTATTCATTGAGTTGCGGTAAACAACAAAACGGCAGAAAAGATATTCCGTTACAAGATTTGTAACCATCGTCACAGCAAGAACTATATATTCATTTACCACGTAAGTCTCGGCGCAAAGATTGCCGAGATAGGTTGAAAGCGGAGTGAAAACGCAGTAATATCCCGCAACTTTCAGCATTGCTATCGGTATATTGTTTGCTGATTTGAAGGTAAATTTGCGGTTAAAAGTAAAATTCCACAGCACAGACAGCACAAGCGCTGTCAGATAGGACGGCCAATATTTGAGATGCGCCATCTCATTGAGAAGGGTAAAGGTAACAGCCTGTATTATCCCTGCGGAGGCTGAAAACAGCGCAAACTTGACCGTTTGAATGAGGGTCTGCTTTTTTGTCAGCTTCTGTGTGCCGTTACCGGCTTTTTTTTCGTCCATTTTTAATTTCTCCCTTTTTAATGTATAAAAGGACTGCCGAAGTGACAGTCCTTTCAGACAGTCGAAAAAATCGCCATGGTCTTGCACGTTTTTTCAAAGTCTGACACTTTATCGATAAGCTGAGTCCTTTTGCTCACTTTAAAACACCTGCGCTGCGCAGCATCTCTTCAGCGTTACGAAGCTGAAGCTCCGTGACATTAAGGCCTCCCGTTATCCGCGCAAGCTCACGCTTTCTCCCCTCAATGTCAAGCCGCTCAACCTCGGTATAGGTCTTGCCGTCTCTGACGGATTTGCTTATCCGCATATGGCAATCCGCCATTGCGGCTATCTGAGACAGATGTGTCACACAGATTACCTGACGCCCTTTTGACACCTCACGCAGCTTCATGGCAACCTTTTGAGCCGCCCTGCCGCTGACGCCGACATCTATCTCATCGAAAATCATCGTGTCAAGCTCGTCCTTATCCGCAAGCACGCTCTTTATGGCGAGCATAACCCTTGACAGTTCACCGCCCGATGCGATTTTTGCAAGCGGCTTCGGAGTCTCGCCGGCGTTTGCGGATATAAGAAATTCTATGCTGTCCGCACCGTTGACGGTGAACGCCGTCTTTGTGCGCTCGACTGAAAATCTGACATTAGGCATATCAAGGAACTCAAGCTGTTCCATGACATTTTTTTCAAAAAGACGCGCCGCCTTTTCTCTCGACTCGGTGAGACGCTGCGCAAGCGCCCTGACCTGAGCCTTGGTGGAATCGACAAGCAAGTCAAGCTGTTTTAAGCGCTCATCGGAGAGAATTATCTTCTCTCTCCTCTCCCGCGCATCGGAAAGAAAGCCGAGCATGTCCTCCTCGGTCGCACCGTATTTGACGGAGAGTCTGAACAGTTCATCCAGTCTCTCCTCAATACTGTTGAGCTCAGACGGGTCATAGTCAAAATCATCAAGTGCGCGTCTGACCTCATCCGCACATTCCTCAAGCTCATATCCGGCACTGCGCATCGCCTGAGCCACAGGTGCAACCTGTTTATAATATTCAGCCGCATCCTCGGCAAGTCCGGCGGCATCGCCCACCGCGGAGACCGCGCCGAATCCGTCCTCACCGCCGCTGAGGATGTCATATGCCGCTCTCAGCGAGGAGATGATCTTTTCGCAATTTTGCAAAAGATCCTTTCTGCCGACAAGCTCCTCGCGCTCACCCGGTTTTATATCCGCCTGTTCAAGCTCATCGATCTGAAAGTCAAGCAAATCGAGTTGACGGAGCTTCTCCGCCTCATCCGTATTGAGCGACTCTCTCTCCTTGATATACGAGCACAGCAGCGCAAACTTCTCCCTATATTCCGAAAGCAGGGCAGAATTGCCCGCTATTGAATCTATAAAAGTAAAATGTTTTTCAGGCGACAAAAGCGCTTGATTATCATGCTGACCGTGAATATTTATAAGCTCATGACCAACCTGACGCAGAACAGACACTGTCGCCGGGACGCCGTTGATTCTGCATGAGTTTTTTCCGTCGGCGCTGAGAGTTCTCTGAAGAAGAATATTCCCGTCCTCATCCGGAAAAATATCAAACTCGGCAAGACGCCTGCGAACGAAGCCGGACACATCTGAAAACAGAGCAGTCACCCTCGCGGATGACGCTCCCGTTCTGATAAGCTCCCTTGAAGTGCGCTCACCGAGCACTGCGTTGATGGAGTCGATTATTATAGATTTTCCTGCACCGGTTTCACCGGTGAGAACGTTAAGACCCGAATCGAACTCTATATCAGCGCTTTCTATAATAGCAATATTCTCAATTTTCAAGCTAAGAAGCATTCAAGCCAACCTCATTTTTCAATAAGCCGTTTTATGGCGTCTTTCATCTGAGATGCGTAGCCCTCTGTTCTGCAAAGGGCGAAAATAGTATCGTCACCGGCAAGCGTTCCGACAAGCCCGTCCCACTGCATGGAATCAAAAGCCGCGCATGCCGCCTGCGCCATACCGGTATAACATCGGATAACTATGGTGTTTCCGGCATAGTCAGCGGAAACCACCGACTGGACAAATATGCTGCGGAATTTTGAAATAAGCTCATCAGACTCGGTTCTTGTAACGGCATATTTATACTGACCGTTATTCCCCATAGTCTTGACAAGGCGAAGCTCCTTTATATCCCTGGAAACAGTCGCTTGAGTCGCCTCAAAGCCAAAATCGCGCAGCTTCTGAAGCAGTTCATCCTGAGTTGACAGCTCATATTTATCGATTATCTCCAGCATCGCTTCCTGTCTTTTCTTTTTCACGTTTTTACCCCCCTGTTAAAATACCGTTTCAGAGTCTTTGTTCCACTGTATCATCTTGCGGTTAAGAATATCAAGGAAATTATCGGATTTCAGTCTGATAAATTCCGCATTTATCTCCGCTTTTACAATTCTCACCCTGCCGCAAGCCGGAACCGTTATCGGCTCATCTCCGTCACACGAAAATGAAAAATCACTTCCGCCCGCCGAAGTCACGCTGAGCTCCGAGCCTGCGCCGAAAACAAGCGAGCGCGAGAAAACGGAGTGCGAGCACACCGGGGTGAGAATTATCCCCTCAAGCTGAGGATCGACCACCGGCCCGCCGGCCGACAGAGAATATGCCGTTGAGCCTGTCGGCGTGGCGATAATTATGCCGTCGCCGAGATATTTGTTGAAATGCCTGCCGTTGAGGTCAACATTAAGTTCCGATATTCCGAGCTTTCCCGCACGCATAAAGGTGGTGTCGTTTATACTGTATCCACAATTGATATCGATTCCGTCATGAGACACAACGGTTTTGAGCATCATTCTCCTGTCTATCTCGTAGTCCCCGGAAATAAGCTTTCCGAGCAGGTCAAGCTCGTGGCTTTCAAGACCTGCCATGAAAGCGAGACGTCCGGCATTTATGCCGAGCACCGGTTTTGCGTGCAGAGCCGCTTTTTTCGCCGAATGTATTATAGTGCCGTCCCCGCCAACGGTTATGAGAGCCGTGCAGCGGCGAAGCATCTCTTCCTCTTCGAGAAATTCAGCCGAGGTATCTGCGAAAATTTCACGATAAGCACGATCTATTGTATACTCCGCTGAAAAACGGTCGAGCTGACTGCAGATGCGCCGTGTCACCTGAGCCGCATTTTCCCTTGTCAGATTCGGAATTATTGCGAAGTTAATGACGATCACCTCCGTTAAGGTGAGTGTGAGAGGCCGCGACAACTCCCGCAATATCGGGTGCGCATGGCGTGCCTCCCCGCCCTTTTTCAAGATATATCAGATATTCTATATTACCCTCCGGTCCTTTGACCGGGGAGAAATCAAGTCCCTTTATAATGAATCCTGCCTCAACAGCAAAAGCGCACACGTTCTCAATAACTTTTATATGTACACGGCGGTCACGGACAACGCCTTTTTTTCCGACATTCTCCCTCCCGGCCTCGAACTGCGGTTTTATAAGACATACAGCAGTGCCGCCGTCTCCGAGCAGCATATTGAGTGTGGGAAGAATAAGTTTCAGGGAAATAAACGAGACATCAACACTTGCAAAATCGGCAAGCTCCGGAATCTGCTGTGCGGTTATGTAGCGGAAATTTGTCTTTTCCAGGTTCACTACCCGTCCATCATTCAGGAGTTTTTCGGAAAGCTGACCCGTTCCCGAATCGACGGCATAGACCCTTCGTGCTCCGCACTGGAGCATACAATCTGTAAACCCGCCGGTGGACGCACCAACATCGATGCATAAATATCCGTTCAAATTCAGACCGAAGCTTTCAACTGCTCTTTGAAGCTTGAGCCCTCCGCGGCTTACAAAGCGTTCAGATTCACCTTTGAATTCAATTATATCACAGCTATTTGCTAAAAGTCCAGCTTTAAATACTTTTTGACTGTTTAAATATACATTGCCGCTTTTTATCATATCCTTGGCTTTTTCGCGTGACCCGGCAATACCTTTTTCGACCATCAGCACGTCAAGCCGTTTTTTTTCGCCGTCCAGATATACTTCCCCTTTCAGCCGAGAAGTTTCGACTTCACAAGCTCACAGATGCCCTCCTCGTCAAAGCCATACTCACGAAGCAATGAACTGACAGGAGCCTGCTTGACAAAACCGTTTTCTATCGCCCTGAGAGTATATTGTCCTGAGAAACCTGCTGAGCACAAGCTCGAAAGGAAGCCCTCGCCCACTCCGCCGTTTCTTATACCCTCTTCTATAAAAAACACATTGTCGCAATCCTTTGCAGCCTCCACAGCCTCATCACAGACCGGTATTATGCGGTTGAGCTTGATAACCTTTGTACTGATACCATCTTTTTTGAGCATCTCATACGCATAGGCACAGGCGGCAAAAGTTCTGCCATAGGTCACTATTGCCGTTTTGCTCTGAACATCGCCGAGAATGTCAAAATCGGCAAATGTCGGCTTCATATTTTGGGGATACGCTCTCTGCGCCCCTCTCGGATATCTGACAGCTACGAGTTTGTTATCGGAATAGACAGCCTTTTTCATCGCGTATTTCAGCCCGTCATAGGTGGACGGTGAATATACGGTTATCCCCGGAACGCTTCGGAGCATCGACACATCAAAAACTCCCTGATGAGTTTCGCCGTCCTCGCCGACAAAACCCGCTCTGTCAATCGCTATTACCATCTTCTGTTTCTGCAGGGCGGCATCGTGCAGAAGCTGGTCAAAGCAACGCTGAAGAAATGTTGAATAGACGGCAAACACCGGAACAAAACCGCTTTTTGCAAGACCGAGCGCAAACGCCACGGCGTGTTCCTCCGCTATACCTATATCGAAAAATCTGTTTTTATGCTCATCTGAGAAACGCGCAAGACCCGTGCCTATCGCCATAGCCGCGGTTATAGCGCAGATGCGGTCATCGTTTTCGGCAAACTCGCACATTATATCCCCGAACGCATTTGAAAAGCTCGTTCCGGAGGAGAGCGGCTCGCCCGTGTTTATATCGAACTTTGATATTCCGTGGAACTGCTCGGGCGAGCGTTCCGCATAGTCGTAGCCCTTGCCCTTGAGCGTGTTGACATGCAGAAGCACGGGTTTGTCATATCTTTTCGCCATCTCAAGACCCTCGCAGAGCTGGCGAATATTGTGCCCGTCTATCGGGCCGATATAATGAAGTCCGAGATCCTCGAACCACGAATCGGAATATACCAGGCGCTTAATTGCGCTTTTGGCTTCAAACGCTGCGTGAGAAAGCTTGTGTCCCACCACGGGAATACGGTTCAGAACAGTATCTGTGCGCGCCTTCATACGGTAATATTCCGGCTTTGCCCTGACAACCGCAAGATAGCGCGCCATTGAGCCGACATTTTCCGAAATGGACATCTCATTATCATTGAGAACCACTATCAGTCTGTCCTTAGTTCTGCCCGCATTGTTGAGCGCCTCATAGAACATGCCGCCTGTCATGGAGCCGTCTCCGACAACAGCTATGACAGTACTGCGGTCTGAACGCATGGTGTTGGCGGTCGAAAGCCCCAGCGCGGAGGATACGGCTGTGCTTGAATGACCGCTGTAAAACATATCGTGTTCACTCTCATCGGGACGGCAGAAGCCGGATATTCCTCCCTCCTGACGGAGAGTGGAAAATTTCTCGTATCTGCCGGTAAGCAGTTTGTGCGTATATGACTGGTGACCCACATCCCAGACAATTTTATCCTTCGGCGAATCAAATCCCTTGTGTATGGCAAGAGTCAGCTCCACCACGCCGAGATTGGACGCGAGGTGACCGCCTGTTTTTGAAACGGTGTCTATAAGCGTCTGCCGTATCTCCTCGGCAAGCTCTTCAAGCTGCTCGTAGCTCATATTTTTAATATCAGCCGGAGACTTTATATTTTTCAGATACTTATCAGACATGTCAATTGCTCCTGGAGAGTAGTTTTTTTGAAAGGTCTATAAGGAAATCAGCGTCCCCGCCGAACACATCCAGTGCATCTATCGCGGCCGCAGTCAGCTTTCCTGCCGCCTCCTGCGCCCCTGAAAGACCGAGCAGCGAGACATAAGTGTTTTTGTTGTTGCTCTCATCACTGCCTATCGGCTTTCCGAGGGTAGCGGCATCGCTGGTGACATCGAGTATATCGTCAACCACCTGGAATGCAAGTCCGAGATTACGCGCAAAGCTGACAGCAGCGGCGCACTTTTCAAAATCCGCTCCCGCCGCCGTGCATCCGAGCAGACACGCTGCCCTGATGAGCTCGCCCGTTTTCAGCTCGTCAACCTGGCGAAGATCATCGGCAGTAACAATTCTGTTCTCATTTTCAAGGTCAAGCACCTGACCTGCTATCATACCCGCTCTGCCGGCCGCTTCAGCTATAATTGACGCTGCTTTCACAACCGTGGAGGCGTCGGACTTTTCGGCACTCAACGCAGTTTCAAAGGCGAGAGTCAACAGTGAATCACCCGCCAAAAGTGCGTTCGCCTCACCGAAACGGATATGGCTCGACGGTTTTCCACGACGCATATCGTCATCGTCCATACACGGAAGATCATCATGGATGAGAGAATATGTGTGAATAAATTCTATGGCGCAGGCAAAAGGCAGGGCGGCTTCCACATCTCCGCCGCAGAGCCGGCAAAACTCCAAGGTGAGCACCGGTCTTATTCGCTTGCCTCCGTTTTCGACGCTGTAACTCATGGCCTCACGCAGAATCTCTTCACCGTGTGAGGAGGCCTCTTTTTCAAGATATGACATGAGCGCATCGTTTATAAGCGTTATATATTCTTCAAATGTATATTTTTCATTCATCTGAAGGCACTTCCTGTTCCAGCTCGGTGAGCTCTTTTATTTTTGTCTGAGCCTTGTCAAGGCTCGAACTGCAGAACGAGACGAGCTTTGTACCCTCCTCAAAGAGCTTCATCGACTCGTCGAGGGACAGCTCGCCGCTTTCAAGAGCGAAAACTATCTCCTCAAGCCTTTTGACGGATTCCTCATAAGTTTTTTTAGCCATCCGATTCTCCTCCGTTCCCTATATATTGCAGCTCCCTGACCATTGCTTTTATCTTTAAATCTGAAGTTGTAACGGTTATATCCCCGCCGACCGGCGGGATATTGCCGATTCCCACAAATGCCGAATCATACTCAACAGCCGCATAGCCGCCCGAAAGTATTCTCAGTGGGCTCAGAGCGTCGAGCTTGCCCGCAAGCGCTGAGAGCTTTGCCCGACTCTTCTCCTGATTCCTTAAAACTACGGACGTCAGTGCACAGCAGCTCATATCAAGAGACTGGCGCAGGGCTTCGATCCGGCTCTGAGGTCCGTAGGCACAGAGTTGCGTGCGCAGACGGCGAAGTTCGTTGTGCTTATATTCCGCCTGAGCTCTCAGCGCATTTTTGCAGCGCCTTTCAAGCTGGCTTATATAGGCTTTCAGCTCTGCGCTGTCTTTGACCGCAAGCTCAGCCGCCGCTGACGGGGTCGGCGCGCGCATATCAGCCGCAAAATCGCATATTGTGAAATCCGTCTCATGTCCTACGGCGGAGATTACGGGTATCCTGCTCCCCGCTACGGCTCTCGCAACCTGCTCCTCGTTGAAAGCCCACAGCTCCTCGACCGAACCGCCGCCTCTGCCGACGATGAGAACATCGGCATAGCTGCCCGCATTGAAGCGTCTTATCGCATCTGATATCTGACCTGCCGCCGATGCGCCCTGCACCTGCACGGGACATATTATTATCTGCGTTGACGGGCTTCGGCGGGTGATTACATTGATTATATCACGTATCGCCGCGCCGGTGGGCGAAGTCACAACGCCGACTCGCTTCGGATAGCGCGAGAGCGGTTTCTTTCGCTCCTGTGCGAAAAGTCCCTCGGCTTCAAGCTTTTTCTTGAGCTGTTCAAAAGCTATGCTAAGCGCGCCGGCGCCGTCCGGCTGCATATCCTCAATATAGAGCTGATATTGACCGTCACGTTCAAACACGCTTATTCTGCCTCTGGCGATGACCTTCATGCCGTTTTCGGGCATAAAGCCGAGCCGACTGTTTTCGGAACTGAACATGACAGCCTTAACGCTGGACTTTTCATCTTTCAAGGTCATATAGTAGTGACCGGTTCTATAATGATTTGTAAAATTGGAAATCTCTCCGCTGACAAAAACCGTCCGCAGATTATAATCCGAATCGATAACGGATTTTATATATCTGTTCAGTTGACTTACCGTGATACAAACAGAGTCAAGCATCCGGATGCTCCTTTAAATAAGTCAGATAGGCGATACCCGCGGCATTGTCAGCAGAAAATGCCGGCTCGGCAAAATACGCCCCAAAATCCCGTGAAAAACGTTCCCTGATGATTGAATTGGACATTACCCCTCCCGCGAAAACAATCGGGAGCGGTCCATATTCGGAAATAATCTTTTTTGTCATACCGTTGAGCGCGGCGGCGATGCTGTCGATGCAGAAACGCGCGACATCGCACCTTTCTTCACCGTTTGAGAGCATCACGGCGCACTTGTTTTCAATCCCTGAGAGGCTGCAGTCGCAACCTTTGAGAAACGGTTTCGGAGAAAAATGTTTTTCACTTTTCAGCGCAAGCATCTCAAGCTCCGCTCCCGCCGGAAACCGAAGTCCCATTGCGACGCCTACTCTGTCAACCGCCTGACCCGCGTTCAGGTCAAGCGTTTTGCCGATTATATTTATTTTTAATATTCTGTCTCTGTCCGGCTCAACAAGCAGAGCTTCGGTGGTTCCTCCCGAGACATGAAAAGCGACAAAGCGTTTTTTAAAGAGCTCGGTGTGTCCGCTTGAAAAGACGGCGGCCGCGACATGACCCGCCTGATGTGAAAAGTGCCAAAGCGCAGTGCCCGAAGCTGCCGCCATACATTCGGCGGTGTTGGCACCGACAAGAAAGCAGGGCATATATGAGCCTTCAACATCGCGCGGAGTGCAGGATACACCTATGGCTTTGGGTGCTCCACATTCCGATATAACCGCCCTGACGACCGTGCTGAGCTGATTGGTGTGATGAAACACCGCGTCACTTTGGCGCAGACCGCGTTCGCCCTCACGGACGGGCAAAGGCAGCTTTTTTTGAAAAACACACCCGCTCACATCATCAAAGGCTGCGGCGGATGTTGTATAGTTGCTGGTATCGATACCGAGATAAATTGCCATGACTACTCACCGGTCTCCTCGCCGGGCTGACCGTTCCTCTGAGCAAGCTGTTCATCTCTCGCTACGGCTCCGAGTATACCGTTGACAAAGGCTGCATCCTCGGCGGTTGCGTATTTTTTGCACAGCTCGACGGCTTCATTTACGGAGACACCGACAGGAACGTCCGGTATGTAAAGCATCTCACAAACCGAAAGTCTGAGTGCAGAGAGCGCCACTCTCGAAATCCTGTGTTTTTTCCAGTTCTTTGAATATTTTTCAATGACAGAATCGATTGAATAGAGCTTGTCCCATGCTGTCTGAGCAAGCATGGATGCGAACTCATCCTGCTCGATAAGCTCATTTTCAAGACCTATGGTAATTATATCCTCCATATCGGTTTCGGGATTAAAGGATTTTTCGAAAAGCAGTGCAAATGCCTGCTCCCTCGACTGACTTCTTGTCATAAACTTTTCGCACGATAAGACGTGCTGCCCCCTTCTTAATTCTTTCACCGGTGCCGAAAGCCGCCGCAAAAACCAAAGCAAGCCCTCTTTTTGAGAGGGCTGAACTCATTCTTTTTCGTTTTTGGGCGCAACGGACAGACCTTCAATGCTGACGTTCACCTTCGAAACCATTTTGCCCGTCATGCTCTGAACGGCATTTTTGACACTTTTTTGAATATCGGAGGCGACCTTCGGAATTTTTGTTCCTTGCTCGATATTCACATGGATATAAATTTTTATATCATTATCGGTTGATATGACGCGCACGGATCTCATCGGACCCTCGCCCATTTTGAGAATGGAATGAACGTCGGGAGTTCTGACCGCAAAACCGCTGACACCGTCAACATCTTTGGCTGCATTGAGCGCTATTGAGGCGATAACATCATCGGAGACGACAAGATTGCCGATATTGTCCACAGATTTTTTTTCTTCCACAGGGCATTCCTCCTTCTGCCCTATATTATACCACAAAGTTGAGATTTCTCAACTACTTAATTCAACAATTGTTATATTTTCAACAGGAAATCCTGTCTGTTTTATCGCTATTTCTTTTATCTGAAGTATTTTACTGTCATCAAGCACGCCCTTTCCCACCACTATTTCCGCTTTTTCATTATTTATGAGCACAACACACTCGCTGCCTATCTTCGCCCTTATAAGTGCCTCCATATCACCCTCAAGCTTCACGGCGTTTGAGAGCGCCGTCAGTGCGGCTGATGCTTCTTTCACCGCCGCAGCATCGGAGGAGCTATCCTTGATAACACCGTTGAGGAGCTCCGCCGCTTCATCGTGCGCTGACTTTCTGCGCAATTTCACCGCCGCAAAATACTCATCCTTTGACTTTGACACCGCCGTATCTTTCTGAGAGGTTGTGGCGTTGACATACTGTGCGTCGCCGAGATTTCCACCTGTATTCTCAACGGCCTCCAATGATGTTCCGGCATTGGCGAGCTCGCTGTCCGGACGCGTGTAATACCAGTTGATAAACACCGCCGAGCCGAGCGCGAGAATCAGAGCAGCCGTCACTATTTGTCTTTTTTTGATAACCATATGGTGTCATTCCTTTCAGATTGTTAATTTATGTAACCGCTGATTAAATCATCAGCTATATTCTGTGTCATGTGCCCATTTTTGTCACATATACTCTTGACGCGCTTATATCCAGCACAGCCGTTACCGTCTCCTGAATTTCACGGCGTATGATATCCGAATCGCCGCCCTCGCAGACCACCGCAACGCCTCTTATCTTTGGTTGTATCAGCTTTATTACAAGCCCTTGCTCGCCTTTGCTGTCCGTCTCGATTATCACATATTCTTTCTCATCGGATATTTTACCTGCTGAACCGTCGGCATCGGAGGACGAATCCGAAGCAGTTTTTTCATTGGCGGCATAAACCTGCTCCGTGCCGTTTTCAAGAGTCACCATCACCTTCGTTTTGCCCGCTCCGTCTATTGACGAAATTATCTGTGACAGGCGTTCCTCGATATCCTGAGCATAGGTCAGCTCCTGTGCATTTTCCGTTGTCTGCTCCGCCGGAGCGCTTTTTTCTCCGCCCCCTGAAACGAGCTCTGACATAAGAAGAAGCAGTATGCCGAGAATGCCTATACCGCAGATAATGACGAGCTTTTTATCTTTTTTGAGCCTCTGAGCGATGTTTGAAACTGATGCTTTAATATCCACGCCTTGTTCTCTCCCTTTAGCTGAACACTATGACCGCATCCTCACCGAAAAGCTCCGCAAGACCGGCGCGGGCTTCGGAGTCCACGGCTTTGTTTTTATCTGAAAGTCTGATATCCGCTCTTTTTATGAATATGCTGCCATCCTCGTTTATATCCGTCACAACGGTTATTTCACACTCCGGCTGTCCGCTCTCCCGCAGTATTGAATCGGCGCGGCTCACAACAACATCCGCATATGCGGCGGTAAGCTGATATTCAACCGCGCTCTCAAGCTCCGATGAAACAACAGCGCTCGTATCGGTTTCGGAGAGGTCAAAATCAATATCAAGTCCCGCTTTTGCAAACGGGAGCACTATTGCGCACATAACAGCAGCCGCTACCGCTGTTCTGAGGGCTTTTTTAACAGCGCCCTGCGGTGAAACGGCATATACTATCGTTCCTGCCAATGCCGCAAGGCAGACGCCCAAAGCCCACTGTCTGAAAAAAGAAAGCATTTATACCGACATCCTTAAAGAAAGAATTATTCCGGTTGAAATAATGAAGATAAGCGCGCAGAAAAGAACCATAACATTTATCACCGTCAGCGCGGAGGAGATAACACCGAGCATTTCACTGCTTTTGTCATCACCCAGAACTGCCGAAAAGACCGCTGAGAGCCTGAAGCATATTGTCCAAAAGAGCAGTTCGAGCATCACCGGAAGATTTATCACCGCAACGGCGGTTATGCCGAACATACCCACAGCGTTTTTCAGAAGAGCAAGACTTCCGACAATGGATGAATACGCTTCGCTTATCGCCCCTCCTACCACCGGAACCGCACTGCTGACAGCCAGTTTTATACCCTTTGAGAGCAAGCTGTCAGCACTGCACGCCATGATTCCCTTAAGCGACAGCACCGCCGAAAACATGGCGGCAGAAAACGATAGCGTTCCGAGCGCTGTTTTTTTGATAACATCTGACAGGCTGTTGAGCTTCAGCTCAGGTGCAAGCCCCGATATGATTCCTGTCGCCATAAACATTCCGCTGAGAGGAAGCACAACATTTTTTGAAAGCTGCGAAACTGCCTGCGCAGCCGCGAAAGTGAGGGAATTATATGAGAGCGCAAGCGTGGGATTACCACCGGCCGTTATCACTCCAGCCATCACAGGAACAAGCACGAGCATGAAATCGGAACTCGCGGTTATCGCGGAAACTCCTCTGGAAATCGCATCGCTCAAGGGTGCGGCGGCACTTATCACGACGGCCGCGCCGACGGATATGTTGAGCGCCGTTTCAAGCCTTCCGTCCGGAGGGAAGAGGCTGCGTGCCGCTGCCGCCAGCAGGATTATTCCGAGAATTTTCAACATACCCTTTAAGGGTTCTCCGATTTTTCCCGACGCTATGTTCATCAACAGCTCAAAAAGCTTTTTCGGCGACGCTTCAAATATTGAATAAAAATCCGCCTCGTCTATCCCTATCGACTCCATATAGTCTTTCGTATCCTGCGGGAGTGCATCTTTTAAATCCTCCGCCCTGCTGATGCGGTACTGTTCGCTATAATATTCTTCCGCCGTATTCCCCTGCGCTCCCGCCGATATTGTCAGGGGCGCCGAAAGCAAAAGGAAGATAAAAAACGTTTTTAACGCTCTTTTAAAGTTTTTCATGTTTCAGGCTTATCACCTTTCATGTTCTCAGGAGTTTATCAGACCGGCGGCAAGCTCAGCCACCTGACGTATCAACGGAAGCGACAGCGAGATTATGACAAAGCGACCCGTAAGCTCGACACCTGACGCCAGTGCGGAATTTCCGTTATCTCGGCACACGTCTCCGGCGAGCTGTGTCACTATGGCTATACCGAGTGACTTTATCAGAATTTTTATCGGATATGTATCCGTTCCGGAAAACTCCGTCATCGCAAGAGCCGCCGCGATTATATCCGCCGCATAGCTTACGGCGAACACCGAAACCGCCGAGACGGAGCATATCTGAACAAACACCGCATAGTCGGGACGAAGCTGTTTTACCACAACATACAGCACTGCCGATATCAGCGAAACCGCCGCAAGCTTTATAATATCCTCCATATCAAATACCGAAAACCGATTTCACGGTGCCGAGCAAAGTTTCAAAATAGGGAAGAAGCATTATCAGCACCACAACAACACCCGCGAGAGCCGTTATCAGCGCATAGTCATCCCGCCCGGCTCTGGACAGAACCTGATTTAAAACGGCCACTATTATTCCCACTGCTGCGATTTTCAGGATTATCTCCACTTCCATATAAAAATTCCTTTCCTCCGTGAACCGCCTATGCGGCTATAACTAAGACAGCTATTCCGAAAAGCACTCCGAGTGCGGGAAAGAGCTTTGAGTATTTTTTCATATCATTTCTGGCGCAGGCGAGACTCTCACCGAGCAGAGCCGTATACATATCGCACGATGCGAGCTGACCCTCTATCGCCGTTGTGCCGAGCGTTTCTCCGAACGCCGTCAGTTTTTTCACATCATCCGCTTTGAAGTTTGATATATTTTCTCTCTCGCCGAGAGCCTCTCGCCATGCAACCGGAAAATCCTTTCCGCTTCGGCAAGCCTCGGCGCACGGACGGATAAACCGCAGAACAGCTATATCATCCCGGGACGCCAGCTCCTCGACAAGCTCAGAGACAGGACAGCAGCTATACTGGAGCTTTGTACGGATGACTCCGAGCATAACGGTCGCAGCCTCAAGCTGTCTGACCCGCATCGTCAGACAGCGGGAAAAATACTGACCCAAAAGCAGACACGCGGCTGTCAGCGCCGCCGCTCCCGCAAATCTCATCAGAAAGCTCCTTTATTCCGTATATTCCTTCAGTGTCACACGGACTTATGCCTCTGAGCATCACAAGATTTGAAAATGCGCCGCTTTGCACAAGACATCTGAGCGGCGTGCGCATAAACAATTCACGGCGGTGTCCCATATGCGCACTCAAGACAAAATCAACACCCGAATTCATCCCCTCGCACACAGCTTCAACCTCCCGCATACCGCCTATCTCGTCACAGATTATCACCTGCGGAGAAAGCGTCCGCAGCGCAATCATTATTCCCTCCGCCTTGGGATATCCACTGAGAACATCGCAAAAGCCTATATCCATCTGCGGCTGTCCCCGATATGATGCAGCTATCTCGCCGCGTTCATCAACAACAGCGACACGCCGATACACTCCTCTTGAAGCGCCGGAAAGCTGACGCGCCAAATCTCTCAGAATTGTTGTTTTTCCGGAAAGCGGAGGTCCACCGATGATAACGGACTGTGTGCCGTCTGCAAACAGGCTTTCATAAAGTCTGTCCGCCGTGCCGATAAACTCCCCCGCTATACGGATATTTATACTGCTGATATCCCTGACGGCTGCGATCTTTCCCGAATCGGAGCACACCGCCGTTCCGCATATTCCCGCCCTGTGTCCGCCCTCAAGGCTGATAAATCCGTTTGCTATTGAAGATGAATTGCTGTGTACAGAATATCCGCAAAGCCTGTTGAAGCAATCGGCCAGCTCAGCACAGCTTAATACACAGACACCGCCGCCGTAAATCCTGCTCACTCTGCCGTTCGGATAGAAAAACAGCGTGCTCCCATCCTCCAAAACAAGCACGGCAGGTCTCCCGGCGCGCAGGCGTATTTCGCAGATCGTGCGTTTCAGCTCATCGCCGAGCATATCAAGTGCAGCTCGCAATTCAGGTGTCAGAAAGCGGATAACCTGTGCAAAACCGTCTCTGTCCCGCAAGAAGTGTCCCTCCTTTGTCCGCGTCCTGTAAAAATATTTATGATGCCTTGTCCTCATATAGAACCTTTGGGAAAACAAATATCTTATATTAAAAAATTGCATATAAACTATTGAAAACGATAGTTATTTATGTTATAATTTTACAAAGAATTTTGTGGATATACAATATTAAGTCAGAAGGAGTGTTCGTATGCCTGATAAAAAGCAGACACAAGCATCCGAAATTAACAGCGCCAGCCTCGATGTTAAGCGCGCCGCAACAGACACTGAAAGCCGCCAGCCAGTGTACCAGAACCGCAGGTATGTCGGAACAAGGGAGACTGTTGCCTACATTCTCAACGATGTTTCCGCAAGCTTCAACATCAGCAAGTACAGTCAGCGTTTCATCTACGATGTTGTCAAAATCGACTTCAGCTTTCTCGCCATACTTGACGCCATAGGCGGAGTGTGGGACGTTATAAACGATACATTTATAGGTGTTATAGTTGACCGGACGAGAACGAGATTCGGAAAATTCCGTCCCTACCTGATGTATATGGGAATTCCTCTAACGATTTTCGGATTCTTATACTGGCTTTTGCCTGTTTTCTTTCCTGACACTGCAGCGGATTACGTCCCGAAATTTATTTTTTATTTCATATTCTCTGTTATCTCCGAGACCGCAGGAACCTTTACCGGCATGGCGTCATCGGGACTGTTGGCAACCATAACACCAAATCCGATTGACAGAACACGGCTCATCACTCAAGCCAACCTGCTTTCAGGATTTGTTGAAAAAGCGCCCGAAATTCTCATGGGACTTATGATCGACCTCGTTAACCATGAAATTATACACATGAGTATGAAGGGTCTCTACATATCGATGGGACTTCTGTGCAGCGTCATCTCAGCCTCAATGGCGATATTCTTCTACTGCGTATCGCGTGAACGGGTCATGCAGTCCATTGAGCGTCCCAGCATTCTCAAGGGCTTGAAGTCCATTATCAACAATAAGCCGCTTCTGCTCATTCTGCTTTCCGACTTCCTCGGTGCGTTCTCGGTTTCAACCAGCAGAACAAACTACTATATTGACGTTCTCGGCACAGCCTCCATCAGCACCATAGTCGGTATACCCGGTGCTTTCGTATCTCCCACCAGCTATGCCCTTGTTCCGTGGGCACGTCAGCGCTTCTCCACAAAAGCTATCTGGATTTTCACTGATCTATATGTTGACATGTGCTGGCTCTCCGTTTTTGCAATTGGTCTCATAAACAATAATTTCACTAAAAAGAAAGTTATGATTCCGGTTCTGATGGTCGAGGAAACCATCGAAATGATCACATACGGACTCAAAAAGGTCATACCCACAGAGCTTCGCAATGAAGCCATGGACTACTGCGAGTGGAAAAACGGTTACAGAACCGAAGCCATGACCGGAGTTGCTCAGAGTCTTATACTTAAACTTCAGGGCGTCGCACTGCGCGTTATCAACAATCTGCTCATGAAGGAGATCGGATATATTCAGGGCAAAACCATCGGCACGCAGACCGACAGCACAAAGCGCTGGATATTCATGCTTGCAACCGGTCTTCCGGTCATCACCTCCTCTCTCGGAGTTGTGCCCAAATTCATCTATAATCTCACAGGCGCTAAGAGAGACAAGATGTATGAGGAGCTGTTCAGACGCCGCGAAGCACTCGCCGCCGTTGCTTCTACCGCCAGCTTCGAGGAGCTTCAGGCAATTGGCAAGGCCGAAATCAGCGGTGAGTTCTTGTCAGATACAAAACTTTAAAAAGATTGCGAAAAAGAAAAAGCAGAACTGCGGCAAAACGATAAAAATCGTTTTGCCGCAGTCCATTTTGCGGGTATTTTAATTCAGTTCAAATCAAAGATATTGCAGCTGCCTGTTTTGATGTTGAAATAGAGAAGCTTTTCTTTGCCATCCTCAACATATTTCACCTCATAGTCGCCTGTCTCTCTTTTGCCGAGACATCTGACGTCGAGGACCCTCGCATCAGTCTTTTTGAGAGTTTTTCTGAGAGCATCGGTCTGCGAGTCACCGTAATCACCGGCATTGTCTGACACAAACAGGACGTTGCCGCAGAGGTTGTTTATCTTGGCCAGAAGCATCTTCTGTTCCCATGTGAAAGTCAAATTATTATCTCTGAGGAAAAACACATCAGGATCGTTCAGGAAAGCTCTGCCGTTAAGATGTCGGCGGAAGAGTGAATTGTTCATTGCGAGCTGCGCGCTCGGTATCTCATTGTTGATATTGAGTGAATTATAGAATTTTCCCTCATACTTCAAATCAACATCACAGCTTATTCTGCAGGCATCCACAACTCCGAATGACGGACCGAGCGGCACGCCGCAGCCCAAAAACAGTTTTTCTCCGACACACTCACGCAAAAAGTCCATCGCTTCACACATGATA
>SAMEA3663263__coassemble_180_pt1 | contig 19459 bp, 20 predicted proteins | sample SAMEA3663263__metabat2_low_PE_013 | metagenome-assembled genome bin SAMEA3663263 (sample SAMEA3663263) | pig gut metagenome | biome: pig gut; feature: pig-associated habitat; material: faeces | place: China | collected 2013 | reverse complement strand
TCGTCACCTCACTCAATGATGAGGAGAATGACGAGCTGATTCTTGTGGAAGATATGCACTTTGAGTTGGATTCACTCGTGCGTGAGGATATCCTGCTTTCATTGCCGGGCAAGATTCTGTGCAGTGAGGAGTGCAAAGGTGTTTGCCAGTTCTGCGGCAAAAACCTGAACAGGAGCCAATGCAGCTGCAAAAAGCCGACGGATCCCCGTCTTGAAGCGCTCAAGCAGCTTTTGGATAACTAAGAAGCATATTTCATTATTAATGCAAGTGTTAAGGAGGTGCTCAACATGGCGGTACCCAAGAGAAGAGTATCAAGTACCAGACGCGACAAAAGACGTTCCAATGTTTGGAGGATGGATGCCCCCGAACTCGTCAAGTGCTCCCAGTGTGGAGAACTGAAAAGGCCGCACAGAATTTGCCCCGAGTGCGGATATTACAACGGCAAGCAAGTGATTAAGAAGGACGCGTGAGCCCTTTGAACACACGCAAGTCAATTATGACTCGTAGGTCGAGCAGTCATGGCGCTTGACCGTAGTTTCACACAGGTCATAAATGCGGAGAGGTAGAGGAGGATGAGCCTTCTCTGCCTTTTTGATTTTTATAAGGGACGGTGATTAGATGGCGGTTAAGATTTTTTCGGTTGAACCCGGTTCGCCCGCGGACAAAAAGAATATTTCAGCGGGTGACACGCTGATTTCAGTCAATTCACATGAGATAAACGATGTCCTCGATTACCGCTTTTATATAAACGACACCCGCCTTGTGCTGGAGACGGAGAAGCCTGACGGCACATTGAGGAAAATAAAAATCAAAAAGGGAGAGACGGAGGATATAGGTCTTGAGTTTGAGACCTACCTCATGGATAAACAGCATCACTGCAAAAACAAATGCATTTTTTGCTTTATAGACCAGCTCCCAAAAGGTCTTAGGGACAGCCTGTATTTCAAAGATGACGACTCGCGGATGTCGTTCCTTTTCGGCAATTATATCACTCTCACAAACCTTGAGCAGCGTGATGTGGATCGAATCATCGAAATGCATATCAGTCCCGTCAATATCTCCGTTCACACAATGAATCCGGAGCTGCGTGTGCAGATGATGAAGAATCCGAGAGCCGGTGAGAGCCTACAATATATTTATCAACTTGCTGAAGCAGGCATCAAAATCAACACCCAGCTTGTGCTTTGCAACGGTATAAATGACGGCAAGGAGCTTGAATTCAGCTTGTCTGAGCTGGCGCGGCTCTATCCTTCGGTTCAGAGTATAGCGGCGGTGCCTGTTGGTTTAAGCGACCACAGAGAAGGTCTTTGTCATCTTGAACCGTATACAAAGGAGACCGCTGGCAAGGTAATTGATATAATTGATGATTTCAATGCGCATTTTGTGTGGTATAATAAAGAAGTAATAGCTTATGCGGCCGATGAATTTTATCTCAAAGCCGAGCGTGAGATACCGAACAGCGATTATTACGGCGATTTTCCGCAACTTGAGAATGGTATAGGGCTTTGGGCGCTCTTGAAGAGTGAATTTATGCAAGCGTTGTCTGATGTTCCACAGGGCAAACCCTGTGACGGCAGGAAAGTCAACCTTATAACAGGTGAGGCGGCATATCCTTTGATGAGAGAACTGTCTTCAGCGCTGTGTGAAAAGGTCAGCGGGCTTACCGTTAATGTTATCGAAGCCAAAAACAGGCTTTTTGGCAGCCGGATAACGGTTGCGGGACTTTTGTGTGGGCGTGATATGCTCTGTGCCGCAGAGGGTATGCCGCCGTGTGACGAACTGCTGATTCCTGCTGTTTCTCTTCGCAGCGAGGGGGACATGTTCCTTGATGACATGACGGTTGAAGAGTTCGAAAATAATGCGGGCGTCCGCGTAACCCCAGTCAGAAACGACGGATATGAGCTGCTTGAAGCGATGCTTGGAGGTGTTTAAAAGAATGTCAAAACCGGTAGTTGCGATTGTCGGCAGACCGAATGTCGGCAAATCTACTCTTTTTAATAAGCTTGTCGGAGCACGCCTGTCAATAGTTGACGATACCCCCGGTGTCACGCGTGACAGAATATACGGTGACTGTGAATGGCAGAACAGAACATTTCTGCTTATTGATACAGGAGGTATAGAGCCGTATTCCGATGATATAATCCTTTCGCAGATGCGCCGTCAGGCACAGCTCGCAATTGACAGCTCAGATGTCATTATCTTTGTCACCGATGTGCGTTCGGGTGTTGTTTCCACCGATGAGGAGGTTGCCTCCATGCTCCAAAAGAGCGGCAAGCCCATCGTGCTGTGCGTCAACAAGTGCGACACTGTCGGTGAGCCCCCGGCGGATTTTTATGAGTTCTATAATCTCGGTCTCGGTGACCCGATAGCGGTGTCCTCAGTTCACGGCATGGGAACCGGAGATTTGCTTGAAGAGGTCACAAAGCATTTCCCTCCCGCTCAGGAGGAGACAGAGGAGGACGACACCGTCAAGGTTGCGGTCATCGGCAAGCCTAATGTCGGAAAATCCTCACTTGTCAACGCCATCCTCGGCGAGGACAGAATGATAGTTTCAGATATAGCGGGCACCACTCGTGACGCCACTGACTCATATGTTGAGAATAAGTACGGAAAGTTTGTGTTTATCGATACGGCAGGACTGCGCAGAAAAAGCCGTGTGTACGATTCAATAGAAAAATATTCCGTAATAAGAGCGAGAATGGCTGTTGAACGGGCGCAGGTATGTGTTATAATGATAGATGCGGTGGAAGGCTTCACCGAGCAGGATTCAAAGGTCGCCGGTATCGCGCACGATTTGGGCAAGGCGTGTATTATCGCCGTTAACAAGTGGGATGCCGTTGAAAAGGACGGCAAAACCATGGACTCTTACCGCAAAAAGCTGATGAATGATTTTTCATTCATGTCCTATGCGCCTATAATTTTCATATCCGCCAAAACCGGGCTGAGACTCGACAGGCTCTTCGAGCTTATAAAATTTGTCGATTCCCAAAACGCCATGAGAATATCAACGGGAAAGCTCAATGACCTGCTTGCGGATGCCACAGCACGTGTTCAGCCTCCGACCGATAAGGGCAGAAGACTGAAGATATACTATATGACCCAGGCCTCAACACGTCCTCCGACATTTGTCTGCTTTGTCAACCGCAAGGATCTGTTCCATTACAGCTATCAGAGGTATATTGACAATCAGATAAGAGAGGTTTTCGGGCTTGAGGGAACGCCGACGCGCATGGTTATAAGAGAAAGGGAAACGGGTAAAAAATGATAGTTCTCGGAATCGACCCGGGCTATGCCATAGTCGGGTGCGGAGTTGTGGAATACAGAAACAACCATTTCACCATGCTTGAATACGGAGCGGTTACCACCCCCGCGGGAATGCCTTTTAACGTCCGTCTTGAAAAGATATATGACGGAGTTTCCGCATTGATGGAAAAGTACAGCCCGCAGGCAATGTCCATTGAAAAGCTGTTCTATAACAACAACGCAAAAACGGTTATAGATGTCAGTCAGGCAAGGGGTGTGCTTGTGCTTGCGGCGCAGAAACATAACATTCCCGTTTTTGAGTATACTCCGCTGCAAGTCAAACAGAGCGTCGTCGGCTACGGACGCGCGGAAAAAAAGCAGGTTCAGGAGATGACGAGGATAATCCTCAATCTTGACAAGATACCGAAGCCTGACGATGCGGCTGACGCACTCGCGATGGCGGTTTGCCACTGCCATTGCAGCGGTTCGGTTATGGGCAGGCTCAGTAAGTTTAAATAGGAGAGCTTTTATGTTTTACAGCATAACGGGAAAAACCGTATATATTGACTCATCAAGCGTTGCCGTGGATTGCGGGGGCGTGGCTTTCCGCTGCAATGCAACTTTTAATACTCTCAGAAAAATAGGTTCTTTGGGTGAAACTGTCACTCTTTATACATATCTCAATGTTCGCGAGGATGCGCTTGACATGTTCGGATTCTATGACACGGCGGAGCTTGACTGCTTCAAGCTTCTTATAAATGTGACTGGAGTCGGTCCAAAAGCGGCGCTTGCCATTCTCTCGCAGCTCACTCCGGACAGATTGGCAGTCTGCGTGGCTTCCGGAGACGTCAAGGCAATAACAGCGGCTCAGGGGGTGGGCGCGAAGATAGCGCAGAGAGTTGTGCTTGAGCTCAAGGATAAACTCAAGTCATATATATCACAGGAAAACGGCGAGGAGATCGCGGCCATCAATGCCGCCTCCGCTTCGGATTCAGGTGAGGAGGCTGTGGCGGCGCTTGTCATGCTCGGCTATGGCAAAAGTGAGGCTGCAGCGGCGGTCGGCAGACTTGATCAGACGCTCAGCGCCGAGGAGCTTATAAAACAGGCTCTCCGGCTTATGGCAAAGAATATATAACAGCGGCGAAAGGAAAGATATCTTATGGATATGGATTTTGAAAACCGCATAGTCACTCCGGAATTGTCGCCGGAGGATAACGATATTGAATTTTCTCTGCGCCCCAAAAGGCTCGGTGATTACATAGGTCAGGAGAAAGTCAAGGAAAATCTCTCGGTTTATATTGAGGCCGCGCGCCGCAGGGACGAGTGTCTTGACCATGTTCTTCTCTATGGCCCGCCCGGGCTCGGAAAGACGACCCTCGCATGCATCATAGCAAACGAGATGGATGTCAACGTCCGTATAACCTCCGGACCCGCTATCGAAAAACCGGGCGACCTTGCTGCGTTGCTCACAAATCTCAATGACGGTGACGTGCTTTTTGTCGATGAGATTCACCGCCTTTCGCGCAGTGTCGAGGAGGTGCTGTATCCTGCAATGGAGGACAGTGCCATTGATATAATCATCGGAAAAGGTCCCTCCGCGCGCTCGATAAGACTTGATTTGCCGAGGTTCACTCTTGTGGGAGCGACTACCCGAGCGGGTCAGCTCAGCGCACCACTGAGAGACCGCTTCGGAGTGATTATGCGATTGGAGCTTTATACTCATGAGGAGCTATCGCAGATAATCAACCGCAGTGCCGGTATACTCGGAATTGAGATAGACCCTCACGGCGCTATGGAGATTGCCCGCCGTTCAAGGGGTACTCCGAGAATAGCCAACAGACTTTTGAAGCGCACGAGAGATTTCGCGCAGGTCATGGGCAACGGCGTGATAACAAGAGAAAACGCGTCCATGGCGCTTGATAAGATGGAAATTGACCCGCTGGGTCTTGACTCCATAGATAGATTGCTGCTCAAAACCATGATTAAGAACTATAACGGCGGTCCCGTCGGGCTTGAGACCATCGCGGCGGCGGTGGGCGAGGAAGCGGTGACTATTGAGGATGTCTATGAGCCTTATCTTATGCAGATAGGATTTTTGAGCAGAACCCCGCGCGGGCGTATGGTCACTCCGGCGGGATACGCTCATTTGGGCATTCCGATGCCCGGTCAGCAGCGTTTTGATATTTAGTTGGGAGGAATCAGTTGTGGGAAGACTTTTTGGAACAGACGGTGCAAGAGGAGTTGCAAACAGCGAGCTTACCTGTGAGCTTGCTATGAAGATCGGCAGGGCGACAGCAATGGTGCTGACCGACAGCACGCACAAGCGCCCGAAAGTGCTTATCGGCATGGATACGCGCGCCTCATCGGAGATGCTTGAGTCCTCTATCAGTGCCGGGCTTTGTTCGGTCGGGGCGGATGTTCTTCTGCTCGGAGTTGTGCCGACTCCGGCGGTTGCCTATCTCGTTCAGAAATATCAGTATGACGCAGGAATTATGATTTCCGCGTCACATAACCCATGTGAATATAACGGAATTAAAATTTTCAAATCCGACGGATATAAGCTTCCCGATGCTCTCGAGGAAGAGATTGAAAAGATAATTCTCGATGAGACAGTCGTGCCTCCTGTGAAAATCGGCGGGGACGTCGGCAGGATAACGACCTCGGAGATGCCGGTTTTTGACTATATAGAGCATCTGTGCTCCACAGTTGATTACAGGTTTAATAACATGAAGATAGCACTCGACTGTGCCAACGGCTCCGCGAGCATAACGGCTCCCGAGTTCTTTATGCGAATGGGTGCTGAGTGCAGCATACTTTCCAACGAGCCGGACGGAGTTAATATAAATGACAACTGCGGCTCAACACATCTTGAAAACTTAAGAAAATTTGTTGTTGACAACGGACTTATGGCGGGTTTCGCCTTTGACGGTGACGCCGACAGACTTCTTGCTGTGGATGAGAACGGTGAAGTGGTGGACGGTGACAAAATAATCGCTATCTGCGCAAAGGATATGAAAGAGCACGGTGAGCTGGATTCCGACACGGCCGTTGTCACGGTTATGAGCAACATGGGCTTCCACCGCTTCTGCGCGGAAAACGGAATTAATTGTGAGATAACAAAGGTCGGTGACAGATATGTCCTTGAACGTATGCTTGAAAAGGGCTTTGCCATCGGCGGAGAGCAGTCGGGTCATGTTATTTTCCTTCATCATTCAACAACAGGTGACGGTGAACTGACAGCGGCGCAGCTCCTTCAGACCATGAAGCGCACCGGTAAAAAGCTCTCAGAACTCGCGCAGTGCATGGAGGTCTATCCTCAGGTGCTCATCAATGTCAAGGTTTCCAATATGGGCAAGGTGCGCTGCTCAACTGATGAGGAAATCAAAAAGGCTATCGCCGAGGCGGAGCGTGAGCTCGGTGAAGACGGACGTGTGCTTGTGAGAGTTTCTGGCACAGAGCCTCTTGTCCGTGTTATGCTTGAGGGTAAAGACGAAAAGCTGATATCAAAGCTCGGAAATGAGATTGCCGAGGTCGTCAGAGAAAGACTTATATAATTTTCGGAGGAAGTTTATGCGTGTTGCCGACAGGTGGAAGGACTATGAGCTGCTTGATTGCTCCGACGGTCAGCGTCTTGAACGCTGGGGCGAGTTTGTGCTTATAAGACCCGATCCGCAGGTGATATGGAAAACAGAAAAAGAGCATCCGATGTGGAGCAGGGCGAACGCGGTTTATAACCGTTCGGCAACCGGAGGCGGAAGCTGGGATATCCGCCGCAGGCTTCCCGATGCGTGGAAAATATCCTATGGCGAGCTTGATTTCATGGTGAAGCCTATGGGCTTTAAGCACACCGGAATATTTCCCGAACAGGCTGTCAACTGGGATATGACCGCTCAGGTGATAAAGAATGCGAAAAGATCTCTCAAGGTCCTCAACCTCTTTGCTTATACCGGAGGTGCGACCGTGTCCGCACTCAATGCGGGGGCACATGTTACCCATGTGGACGCTTCCAAGGGTATGGTCGCGTGGGCAAGGGAAAACGCCGCAGCCAGCGGACTTGCCGACCGCCCGGTGCGCTGGCTTGTCGATGACTGCATCAAATTTGTCAGCCGCGAGATACGCAGGGGCAATAAATATGATATTATCATAATGGATCCGCCGTCATACGGCAGGGGACCCGGCGGAGAGGTGTGGAAACTGGAGGACGAGGTGTATTCCTTCGTCTCACTGTGTTCGCAGGTGCTGTCGGAAAATCCCGTCATGGTGCTTATAAATTCATACACAACAGGGCTTTCTCCGTCGGTGATGCAGTATATACTCGGCTCGGTTATCGTGCCCCGGTTCGGAGGCAATGTGTCTTGTGATGAAATCGGGCTGCCTGTCAAGGCATCGGGTATGGTGTTGCCCTGCGGAGCAAGTGCTGTCTGGAGAAGTTCAAATGAGTGAAAACATAATCGAATTTAAAAATGTGAGCTATACCTATGAGCCTGATGAGGAGGGCGCAGAGCTGCCCTCTCCCGCACTCAAAGATATCAGCATTTCAATAAAAAAAGGTGAGTTTGTCGCCGTGCTCGGACACAATGGTTCCGGCAAAAGCACACTCGCAAAGCTTACCAATGCCATAATTGTTCCGACCGAGGGTCAGGTTGTTGTTGACGGAATTGACACATCGGATGAGGAGCGGATCTATGATATCCGCCGACGTGTGGGAATGGTTTTTCAGAATCCTGACAATCAGATTGTCGCAACGATAGTCGAGGACGATGTCGCTTTCGGACCGGAAAATCTGGGCGTTGAGCCGGGCGAGATACGCCGGCGTGTTGATGATGCGCTCAAAGCGGTCGGAATGTATGACTTCAGAAAGCGTGAGCCGCACAAGCTCTCCGGCGGTCAGAAGCAGCGTGTTGCCATAGCCGGAATAATCGCCATGCAGACCGGTTGTATAGTTCTTGATGAGCCGACCGCAATGCTTGATCCGAGGGGACGCGCTGAGGTGTTTGACACCGTAAGACGCCTGAACCGAGAGATGGGAATAACGGTCATATTTGTCACACACTTTATGGACGAGGCTGTCCGTGCGGACAGAGTCATTGTCATTGATTCGGGCAAATTGTTTCTCGACGGCACTCCGAGAGAGGTGTTTGCACGCACTGAGGAGATAAAGGGCTGCGGACTTGATGTTCCGCAGGCATCGGAGCTTTGTCATATTCTCAGAAGCAAAGGCATTGATTTGCCAAAGGATATTCTCAGCGCCGAGGAGTGCGTGGACGCACTGGCGAAAGTAATGGAGGTGAGCCGATGACGGTTTTGAAAACCGAAAATCTCACGCATTACTATTCAAACGGAATGTCCGGCGAGGTTGCCGCGATAAAAAATATAAATATTGAGATTGAGAAGGGCGAGCTTGTCGGAATAATCGGACATACGGGCTCCGGCAAGAGCACCCTTCTTCAGCATTTTAACGGACTTCTCAAGCCCGATGCAGGGCGCGTCCTGCTTGAGGGCAGAGACATATGGGAGAGCAAGGAGTCGATACGCAGCGCCCGTTTCAAGGTCGGCCTGTGCTTTCAGTATCCCGAATATCAGCTCTTTGAGGAAACGGTTTATAAGGATATAGCCTTTGGTCCCAAAAATATGGGACTTGACAATGCCGAGACGGACAGGCGTGTGCGCCGTGCAGCGCAGTTTGTCGGTTTGAGAGACGAATATCTTGAAAAATCTCCGTTTGACCTCTCGGGCGGCGAAAAACGCCGTGCCGCAATAGCCGGCGTCATGGCGATGGAGCCCGAAGTCCTCATTCTCGATGAGCCGACAGCGGGACTTGACCCCTATGGCAGAGAAAAAATTCTTGCGCTTGTGAAAGCTTACCGTGAGCAGACGGGCAACACCGTTATGATGGTGTCACACAGCATGGAGGACGTTGCAAAGATAGCGGACAGAGTGCTTGTGCTTAACAATTCTGAGGTCGCCATGTTCGGCACCGTTGCCGAGGTCTATTCCAAAAGCGCGGAGCTTTCGGAGATGGGGCTCAGTGTTCCGCAGATAACGAAAATATTTTCAGCTCTTCGTGAGCGCGGTTTTGCCGTTTCCGATTCAGTGTTTACGGTTGAACAGGGTGTCAGCGAGCTGATGCGCTTTTTTGAGGGGAGGGAGCGACCGTGATAAGTGATATAACCATCGGTCAGTATTACCCCGGAAATTCGGTCATTCACAGGCTTGATCCCAGAATGAAACTTGTTCTGACGCTCGGATTTATCGTCTCGTTCTTTGTGTGCAAGAACTTTTTCTCTCTTGGTGCCGGTTTGCTTATCGTCGCTGTCACTGTCGCACTTTCAAAAGTTCCCTCAAAGATGATTTTTAAAAGTATAAAGCCTCTTATTGTCATTTTGCTTTTCACAGCAGTTCTGAATGTGTTTTATAACAAAGGAGGCAATGTTCTCCTGTCGTTTTGGAGGATAACCATAACCGATAAGGGGATATATATCGCTCTGTTCACCGCGATAAGAATAATAATGCTTGTGGTTGTCAGTTCTCTTCTGACCTATACAACCACTCCCACTATGCTCACCGATGCCCTTGAGCGTCTGCTTTCACCTCTGAAGGTGTTCAAGGTTCCGGTGCATACGCTTGCCATGATAATGACACTGGCGCTCAGGTTCATACCGGTTCTTATCGAGGAGATTGAGCGCATAATGAACGCTCAGAAAGCGAGGGGAGCGGATCTTGAAAGTGGAGGTCTGGTCAAACGTGCCAAGGCTCTTATACCGATTCTCATTCCGCTTTTCGTCTCCGCCTTCCGCAGAGCGTATGAGCTGGCCTTTGCAATGGAATGCCGTTGTTATACCGGCGGAGAGGGCAGAACACGCATGAAACAGATGAAACTGGCACTCAGGGATTTTGTATCTCTTGCGGTCTTTGTTCTGTTTATTGCGGCTATAATAGTTCTCAACCATTTCTTTGCGGCACTTATATGACCGAAAGCAAAAACATGGAGTTGAACCGTATGAGAAATCTGCTGTTTACCCTTAGATTTGACGGCACTGCATATCACGGCTGGCAGGTGCAGGAAAATGCGCTGACAGTTCAGCAGACCTTTCAGGACGCTGCCGAAAGAATATGCGGCAGCAGGGATAATGTCGTCGGCTGTTCACGGACCGATGCCGGAGTCCATGCCAATATGTATTGCTGCAATATGCGGACGGAATCGGGGCTGTCATGCGAAAAGTGGCTGACGGCGCTCAATGCCGTTCTGCCGCGGGATATAGCCGTGGCGGACTGCCGTGAGGTGCCGTTTGATTTTCATGCGAGATATGACTGCCGCAGCAAGGAGTATGTCTATAAAATCTGGAACGGTAAGGTCAGAAATCCGTTTTATGAGAAATATTATTTTCACTATCAATATCCGCTGGATGAGGATTTTTTGATTTCTCAGGCCATGGATTTTGTCGGGACGCACGATTTTTCTTCATTTTGCGCATCGGGCAGCAGCACAAAGGATAATGTGCGCACGGTCACAAATGTACGTGCAGAACGAAACGGCGATAAGTTGCTGCTGTTCTTTGAAGCTGACGGATTCCTTTATAACATGGTTCGAATAATGACGGGTACGCTTATCGACCTTTCGAGGGGCAGACTGACCGCAGGGTCGGTGCCTGATATAATCAAAGCAAAAGACCGTTCTGCCGCAGGTGTAACAGCCCCGGCGCACGGTCTGTATCTAAATAAGGTAAACTATACTTTCTGAAGGAGGAGCGGAATGAAGAAGGGCAGGAAGAATGTCGGCGCCAAAACAGCCGGGAATGTCGCAAAGACGGGAAAAAGCGGCAAGAGCAGGAAAAGCGGAAAAAACAGACGTATCCTTGAAGTTGCGGCAAAAACGGCGGCAGTGGTCATTGCCATCGGGATTGTAGTATTCTTTGCGGCACGCTCCTTCGGTGGTATGGGCTTTTTTGACGTTGAGGACTCTGCGCGCCAGTTTGTCTCCGGAACAGGGACAGGTGCGGGCTATCCTTACAGTATCAGCTCCGCAGAGGTCATAGATATGGCACCGTTCAAATCGAACATAGCGTTTTTGACAAGGGATGCTTTTACCGTGCTTAATTCCTCCGCAAAGGAGGTCGTCCGTTTTCAGCACGGATATTCCGATCCCGCAATGTCAGTATACGGAGGACGTGCGCTGATATATGACAGAGCCTCCGGAAAGTTTACGGTCCTGAACTCCGGCAAGGTTTTGAATCAAGGAGATACGCAGGCGGGTATATATACCGCAGTTATGGGTAAGGACGGAAGTGTTGCTTTTTCACTCAAGTCTGATTCAGCTCAAAGTGAGCTGAGGGTATATAACCACAAGCTCAAAAAGGTATTCGCATGGCATATAGAGCAGGAGAAGGTTTTTGATATAGCAATCTCACCCAACGGGAATAGCGCGGCGGTCATTCTGACCGGTTCCAAAAACGCTCAACCATATTCAAAGCTTGTGATTGTTGACTTTGACAAAAAAGAGCCCGTGTCTCAGTTTACATATGAAAACCAAGTGCTTTTCGATGTCTTGTATCCGTCGGGAAGCACCGTAATTGCTTACGGCACCGATATGAAGACAACAATAAGCAAAAAGACTGAGCGGACGGATGATTATAAATACGGCAGTTCAACGATATCCATGCAGGATACGGCGGACAGCGGCAAAAGTGCCGTTGTGCTCTCTGAATACGGCAGTGACGGGAAGCAGAAAATAGCGGTGTTCAATAAAAAGTCAAAGCTGCTTTTTGAAAAGACATTTAATGAAAAAATATATGCGGTCTCCTGCACCGATAGGTATGTTGCGGTTCTCCTTGAAAACCGCGCGGTTCTGCTGCGCAGCGGCGGAGAGGAGTCAAAGAGCATAGAGACTGAAAAGAACGGCAAGAGGATAGTCTGTATAGGCGATGATATTTATGTCCTTCATTCCTCGCAGATTTCAAAAAATTCATGATTGGTTAATATAAAAGTATTTGCCACACAGAGCGCTGTGTGATATAATTAACAAAATTGTTTCGGTGTGCGTTCAAAGGGGGAGTCCAATGAGTGCAATAGTTGATATCATTCTGCTGATAGTGCTTTTTGTGATGATTTTGGCGGGATTCAAGAACGGATTCGTTCGCTGTGTGTTGAGCTTTGTCGCCTTTACGTTGGCTTTTGCGGCAGCTGTTTTTCTCAGCGGGCCTGCGGCACAAACGGTATATGATAATTTTGCCAAAGAGCCCATAGAATCCGCGATAGCTGAACGTATAACCGATACGGGCACTGCCCGGACAGCGGCGGACAGCACACAGGCGGTTATTGATTCGCTTCCGGAGGCAGTTGTTTCAGCAGCGTCATCGCTGGGAATAGATGTCTCTGAATTAGCGGAGCAGACCGACAGCATTAATCTCAACACTTCGAATATGGCTGCTGAACTGACGGATAAGGTGGCTCAGCCTATAGCGCTCGCAGTGCTTAAAGTGCTTGCGTTTGCGGTAATCTTTCTGCTTTTAAACCTTGTTTTGCAGATTGTCGTGTCTGTTATCTCACGCTTGTTTAAACTGCCTGTTCTCAAAACCTTCAACCACGCGCTTGGTGGTGCTCTCGGCGCAGTGAAAGGTTTGATGCTTGTTGTGGTTTTGGCGGTTTTGCTTGACGCGAGCACGACCTTTGTTACCAATGCCGATTTTGTCACGGTGGTCGGAAATTCAAAAATTGTGGATATTATTGTCTCCACCGGGGTGTTCTCACGGTTGGCGTCAGCTTGAGGAGGATAAATATGATAAAAAATTTGTTCAAGGGCTGTCTGACAGTTCCGAATCTGCTCTCACTCATCAGAATAATACTCATACCTATATTTGCGGTTCTGTATTATAACGGTCATGTCGGTTGGGCGTTACTTATGCTATTCCTCTCCGGTGTCAGCGATTTTCTTGACGGAAAGATTGCTCGCCGGTTTAATCAGGTGAGCGACCTCGGCAAGATTCTTGACCCGGTTGCCGATAAACTCACGCAGATAACAATTGCCGTTATGCTGTTTATTGAATTCCATAACTGCCAAAGCTCAGTTATGCGTGCATTCAGTTGGGTGTTCCTCTATTTCCTGTTCAAAGAGGCGGTCATGGTTATCGGCGGAGCTGTGATGCTCGCAGTTGGACTTCGTCCCGGTGCTGCCGAGATTTACGGAAAGGTCGCGACCTTTGTGTTCTATGGCGTAATGCTTGTGGTTATCGCTTTTGGTCCGGAGATAGGAGTGTTCAGAGAGTGGTTCATGCTCCCCGAGATAGCTATGATGATTCTTGTTGTAATATCTGCTATACTTACAACTGTCGCCCTTATCAGCTATCTGCCTGAGACATTCAGACAGTTCAGGGAAGACAGACCCAAAAAAGAAAAATAATTTCGGAGATTTTTTAAATGAAGAAAATGATGTGTTCCAAGTGCGGCAAGCGTCCCGCGATGTTCTTTATCACAAAGCTCGAGGGTGACAAGACCATCAATGAGGGACTTTGCATGAAATGCGCTATGGAAATGAATATCGGTCCCATCAAGCAGATTATGCAGAGTATGGGTATTTCAGAGGACGAGGTCGACAGCGTCAGCGAGCAGTTCGAAGATCTTTTCGGCGAGGATGGAACGGGATTTATGCCCGGCGGCGCCGGTACTCTGCCATTTATGAATCAGATGGGTGAGACCGATGATGAACTTGACGAATATTCTGACGATGAGGAGGATGGGGATAGCTCCGCTCAGTCTCAGCAAATCCCTGTCATAGACGGCTCCGACAGCGCTGACAGAAAGAAGAAGGATAAGAAGAATAAGCGCAAAGGGCGCAAATTCCTCTCACTCTACTGCACCGATCTCACCGCCAAAGCCCGTGAGGGAGGTATAGACAGAATAATCGGACGGGATAATGAGATTTACCGCACAGTCCAGATTCTCTGCCGCCGCTCAAAGAACAATCCCTGCCTTATAGGTGAACCCGGTGTCGGCAAAACAGCAATCGCAGAGGGTCTTGCCCTGCGTATAGCGAACGGCGATGTGCCCGCCAAGCTCGCTAATAAGGAGATTCATCTGCTTGACCTCACTGCGCTTGTCGCAGGAACTCAGTTCAGAGGTCAGTTTGAAAGCAGAATAAAAGGGCTTATAGATGAGGTGAAGCACGAAGGCAATATCATCCTTTTTATCGATGAGGTTCATAATCTTGTCGGAACAGGAGATGCCGAGGGCTCGATGAATGCTGCCAATATACTCAAACCCGCTCTTTCACGGGGTGAGATTCAGATAATCGGTGCCACTACCTTCACGGAATATAGAAAATATATAGAGAAGGACGCGGCGCTTGAACGCCGTCTCCAGCCGATAAAAGTCGAGGAGCCCTCCATTGAGGAAACCTACCAGATGCTTGTCGGAATAAAGGACTATTATGAAAATTTCCACAAGGTGTCGATAAGCGATTCGCTTGTCCACCGTGCTGTGGTGCTTTCTGAGCGCTATATAAATGACCGTTTTCTGCCGGACAAGGCTATTGATCTGCTCGATGAGGCCTGTACCTGTGCGAACCTGAGAAACAAGAGCATCAGCGACCTTGAGCTTGCTGAAGACAGTCTGAAGCTTCTTAATGCCAGGCAGCAGGAGATGATGGATGACACCGAAAACACCGACTATGAAGGTCTTTTTAAAGTGAAATCCGAGATAGCCGCAAAAGAGAAGGATATTGAAGGGCTGCGTGTCCTTGCCGCGGATAACGCCGTTACCGAGGAGGATCTTGCCCGTGTGATCCAGCTCTGGACAGGTATACCGTCTCAAAAAATAATGGAGAGCGATCTTACCCGCCTTGCGGATATGGAGGCGCACCTCAAAGCAAAGCTTATCGGTCAGGATGAGGCGGTCGAGCTTGTCTGTGCGGCGATAAAGAGAAGCCGTGTCCAGATCAATCCACGTCGCAGACCTTCATCGTTCATCTTTGTCGGACCGACCGGTGTCGGCAAGACTGAGCTTGTCAAGCTTCTCTCACAGGAGCTTTTCAACACTCCTGAGACACTTATACGTCTTGATATGTCTGAGTTTATGGAGAAACACTCAGTGTCGAGGATAATCGGTTCGCCACCCGGATATGTCGGTTATGACGATGCGGGACAGCTTACCGAAAAGGTTCGCAGAAAGCCGTATTCGGTCATCTTGTTTGATGAGATTGAAAAAGCCCACCCGGATGTTATGAACATCCTTCTTCAGATTCTTGATGAGGGCAAAATAACGGACGCGCAGGGCAGAACCGCAAGCTTTGAAAACACGATAATCATTATGACCTCGAATGCCGGCAGCGAGCGCAGAGAGGGAGTTCTCGGCTTTGCGAAGAATCAGGGCGATGCGAACAGAGAAAAAGCGATGAAAGCTCTTCGGGAGTTTTTGCGTCCGGAGTTTATAGGCAGAATTGACGAGATAGTCGTGTTCAATGACCTGACGCTTGAAAATCTTGGGGTCATATCGGCACTTATGCTCAACGAGCTTGTTGAGCCGCTTCGTGACAAGGGCATAGAATTCACATATGACGAGAGCGTGCCGAAGCTTATTGCGGATATGTCTCAGAACGGTCTGCGCGGAGCGAGAGATCTGAGAAATAATATCAGACGCAAGGTTGAGGATAAGATAGCATCTGCCATTGTGGAGCATGCGGTCAATCCGCTCAAGAGTATATATGCTTATACGCAGGACGGCTCAATTGTGCTGTCAGTCAATTAACATTTTTCGGCGGCTTCGCATATGGCGTTGCCGCCGCTTTTTCAGGAGGACAATATGAGAGTACTCAGCTCATCGCAGATGTATAAGGTTGAACAGGCACAGGCGGATATGGGTATAAGTTTCACCCGCCTTATGGAAAACGCAGGTGCCGCCTGCGCAAGAGCAATAAAACAGCGCTGTGAAAGTATGGAATGCGGAAAAAAGATCTGTGTTATCTGCGGAAAGGGCAAAAACGGCGGAGACGGCTTTGTTATAGCTCGTAAGCTTTCTCAGGACGGATATAACGTGTCTGTCGTCCTTGCCTGCGGACTTCCGGCAGCTGATGATGCGGTTCTTATGCGTGAAAAAATGCACGATATCGGAACTGTCAGCGAATGCCTGTGGGAGGATTCTGAGGGCAAGAAGGCGGTTGAGACTGCCGATGTTATCATTGACGCGATTTTCGGTATAGGCTACCGATACCGCAAGGATGAGCGTATGGAGAGCGTATTTGAAGCAGTGAACAACGCAAAGGGCTTTACTGTCTGCATTGATATGCCGAGCGGCTGTGAAAGCGACAGTGCTGATCTGCCGTCAGCATGTGTCAAAGCTGATGTTACGCTTGCAATCACATGCTTGAAACCGGCTCATGTTTTTAAGCCGGCACGTTGTGTCTGCGGAGATATTGTCAGGGTCGATATCGGAATTTCACAGGAGGCTTTTTCGGCGGCTGAAGGGCAGTGCATAAATGTCTTGAGCGTTGATGAGGCAAAAGAGATTTTTCCGAGGAAAGATGTCATGGGTAACAAGGGCACCTTCGGTCATGCGCTGAGCATCTGCGGAAGCAAAAATATGCAGGGGGCTGCGGTGCTTGCGGCGCAGGGTGCACTCAGATGCGGAGTTGGTCTTGTGACCGCGGCTTTTCCGGATGCGGCCTATCCTGCGATAGCTCCGAAGCTTACGGAACAGCTCATGCTTCCAATGCCGTCAAACTCAGCGGGAACATTTTCGTCCGCTGCCATTCCGGAGCTTGTTGGCAGAACGAGCAAGGCGAGCGCGGTTCTGATAGGCTGCGGTGTAGGGCTCAATCTTGAGACAAAAGATTTGGTCGGAGCGGTAGTGAGAAACTGTAAAAAGCCTATTATAGTTGATGCTGATGGAATAAATGCGGTAGCATGCGACATAAACATGTTGAGGGAAGCCGAAGCGCCGGTTCTGATAACCCCTCATCCCGGAGAAATGTCAAGACTTACCGGAAAGAGCATATCCGATATAGAGGCGGACAGAGTCAAGACGGCATGCGATTTCGCCCGTGAGTATAATATTAATGTCTTGCTCAAGGGTGCGAGCACCGTTATAGTGTCGTCAGGCGGTGAGAAGATATATGTCAACACCACCGGCAATCCGGGCATGGCAAAGGGAGGAAGCGGAGACTTGCTGTCCGGGATTATACTTTCGTTTGCCGCGCAGGGAGTCGGACTGTTTGAGAGTGCCGTGCTCGGAGCATATATTCACGGAGCGGCAGGAGATGCGGCGGCAAACTGCCTTTCAATGGCGGCAATGACGCCGTGCGACTGTATAGAGGCACTTCCCGGAGTTCTCAGAAAGTATGAGTGACCGCTCGGATAACCGATGATTATCGGTGCCCGAGGCGGAGAACGGAGGGCGTGTTTTGAAAAGAACGTTGCTGGTGTTTGCGAGTGTTCTGCTGTTAGCCTTTGGCGGTTGTACGTCAGGCGGGCAGGGAGGCGGCGACAAGGATTCGGTGCCGGTGATTCCGCAGTCCTACACTGCCGATCTTGTCATAGACTATAACGGCAAGGTGTCTCAGGCTAAATATGTTCAGCGGTTTTTGGGAGACTGCGAGATAGAGTTCACTGAGCCTGTCACAATAAAGGGTTTGAAAATTGCTTACAAAGGAACAACGTGTACTCTGAGCTATGCGGGGCTTAAATTTGATGCGGATCTCTCGTATTTTCCGGAATCAAATCTCGGAAAAATGATGATAGAAGCTTTCAAATCCGCAGCGCAGGACACAACGGTCAAAAAGACCCGGTCAGGCGACCGTTGGAAATATGAGGGAGAGACCTCGGAGAAAAAGTTTCTGATAATGCAGAATGCCGAAACCGGATTTTTTGAGAGCTTTGAGATGCCGGCCTATAACCTCAAAATCGAGCTTAAAAACATAAAAGCGCAATAATGAAGACGCAGCCGAAAAAGCGGCTGCGTTTTTGCCATATGTGTAAAAACAATGCCATTATTATTGAACGGAATTCATAAAACTCAAAATTTTTATTGACAAGTCTAAAAGGAAATAATAATATAAAATTAAGGAGGTGATTCCGATGTTCCGATACCGGCCGAAATTGTCTGAACACAATTATCGGTCTGTCCGAGCTAATTTAGAGAAGGGAAAAGATAAGCCATGAAACGTATTTTGCTGAAAAGAACTGTTTACCTACTTCTTTCATGCGTTTGTCTGTCACTTGCCCTTTCCGCCTGCGGCGGAAAAAACAGCATTGAAGGCACATGGAAAGCCGAGTTTGACGCGGTGGTGATAGGTGATGAACAGGAATATACCGAGCCTGCAGAGTGGGTGCTGACCTTCCGCTCCGACAACACCGGAGAAGAGACGTTCACGCTGGAGGACAATAAAGAACCCAAAAAGTTTACTTATTCCTTGGAAGAGGGAACTCTCAAACTGACCTATGAGGATAAAAGCGAAAAGGTTTACAGCGTCGAATATGATTCAGATTCACTGACACTTTCGGAATCCGCAAGAAAAGTAACATTTGAGAGGCAGAAATAAAAACGTATTGATGATTTAGAGAAATTATTTTGATAAGAGTATTATTGCTGATAAACATGTAATTCAAGGTCTAAACACCGCCGCAGTCTTTTCTGAGGCGGCGTTTTGTGTCCTTATGGCTTGGGCATCATATAATAACTCTGACAGGACAAATTTTTGCTCCCCAAAATTTGAAGTCAATGTTTAATCGCGTCATTGTCAGGCAAAAATAAATTTGCCGGACAAAAAATACGGAGAGTGATTAAAATGACAGTCAAACGGGGAGACATCTACTATGCAGACCTGAGTCCCGTTGTCGGCTCTGAGCAGGGCGGAATAAGGCCCGTACTCATAGTGCAGAACGATGTCGGAAATAAATTCAGCCCAACAGTGATAGCGGCGGCTATCACAAGTCAGAGGTACAAAACCAATCTGCCCACGCACATCAGGGTTAACGCTGACGGCTGCGGCCTCGCAAAGGACTCGATAGTTTTGCTTGAGCAGGTCAGGACGCTTGATAAAAAAAGGCTGAAGGAAAAAATGGGCACGCTTGACGGGGACGATATGGGCAGAGTGAACCGAGCTTTGTCCGTGAGCCTCGGAATTGATGCGGCGGAAGTCTAACATAAGAGCGAACCCAACTGCCGCGAAATTACGGGAGAGAACTTTATGTTCTCTCTCGTCAGCGTGTTGAAAAAAGTATTTTTCGAC
>SAMEA3663263__coassemble_179_pt1 | contig 19476 bp, 17 predicted proteins | sample SAMEA3663263__metabat2_low_PE_013 | metagenome-assembled genome bin SAMEA3663263 (sample SAMEA3663263) | pig gut metagenome | biome: pig gut; feature: pig-associated habitat; material: faeces | place: China | collected 2013 | reverse complement strand
CCCGACCTACGCCCTTAGCAGGGGCGCCTCGTCACCAACTTGAGTACTTCTCCATGGTAACTATATAAAAATGTTGTTGTTTTCGTTGGCGGAGAGAGTGGGATTCGAACCCACGGTACGTTGCCGTACGACGGTTTTCAAGACCGTTCCGTTATAACCACTTCGGTATCTCTCCGTATAGTGCGACAATCATACTAACATAAAAAAACTGAAATGTCAATATATTTTATCTGTGTTTTTAAGGGATATTCTCTTGAAATTTGTCCCGCCGGACATAAATTTGTGTTGCGTTGGAGCGTTTATAATGGTATTATAGACCCATAGTTTTTTTCGGGATGTGTTATTATGGATTCAAGTTTTGTTCCCTCCGGGTACAGTTCTCTGCTCGATGTCAGGCAGACCGAGGTCGCGATTAAAAAGGTTAAGGATTTTTTTGAACGTGATCTTGCCATTCAGCTGAACTTGACCCGCGTTTCCGCACCGCTTTTTGTGCGCTCGGACTCCGGCCTTAACGATACTCTCAACGGCGTTGAACGTCCGGTGGCGTTTGATATTAAGGATTATGACGGCGAGGTCGAGATAGTCCAGTCGCTGGCAAAATGGAAGCGGCAGGCGCTCTGCGCTTACGGCTTTGAGCCTGGCGAAGGGCTTTATACCGATATGAACGCCATCCGCCGCGATGAGGACACCGACAATCTTCATTCGGTGTTTGTTGACCAGTGGGACTGGGAAAAAATCATTACCGCAGATGACAGGAACGCGGATACGCTCAAGACGGCGGTCAGGGCGATTTACAGCTCGCTGAGGCACACTGAACGCTACATAGCCGAGGAATATGATTTTGTGGGGAAATTCCTGCCCGATGACATATCCTTTGTGACAACTCAGGAGCTTGAGGATATGTATCCCGACCTGACTCCAAAGGAGCGCGAGAACGAGATAGCCCGTCAAAAGGGCGCTGTGTTTATAATGCAGATAGGCGGGAAGCTGCGCTCGGGCGATATACATGACGGGCGTGCACCGGACTATGATGACTGGAGCCTCAACGGTGATATCGTAGTCTATTATCCGCTGCTCGACATGGCGTTTGAGCTTTCAAGCATGGGCATAAGGGTGGACGCGGAGGCTCTCATGAGGCAGCTTGAGGAGAGGGGATGCCCCGAACGTGCGTCTCTTCCGTTCCAAAAAGCTCTGCTCAACAACGAGCTGCCGCTGACAATGGGCGGCGGAATAGGTCAGTCCCGGATGTGCATGTTCTTCCTGCGCAAAGCGCATGTCGGCGAGGTTCAGGCCTCCGTCTGGCCGGAGAGCACGGTAAAAATGTGCGGCGAAAACGGCATTCATCTTCTCTGATTTCCGCACAGCTCACCGCAAAGCCGGTTCAATTCATATTCAAATTTTTTGTTCTGCTCGGGCCGCCTTTTCTGCGGCCCTTTTGTTCTGCCGCCTGCGGCGCGGATTTTCTTTGATTCGTAGCGGGAATTCAGTAGCGAGTCGATGTTGGAGGCGTTATAGACAAGTCCGTTCTGATTTATCGCGTGAGCACCTTTGGCAAGGCACATGGCCGCAAGACCGTAGTCCTGAGTGACAACGATATCACCCTTGTCAAGGAGATTTACGAGTTTGAAGTCAACGCTGTCCGCTCCTTTTGAGACAGTCAGGGTTTCGGCGTTGCTGCGCTCGAAAACGTGAGCGGTGTCGCAGAGTATGATGCACCGAAGCCCGTAATCCGAAGCAATTTTTACGGATATATCAACTACCGGACAACCGTCCGCGTCAATAAGCAGTTTCATTGTTCGTCCTTTCACCGTTTCAGGAAGTTTAAAAGGATTGTTTTTTTTCGTCATATATGCTAATATAATGGCAGATTAATTGAATGCTTACAGAAGGGGTGTTTTTATGTATTGCACAAAGTGCGGCGCGGTTCTCGATGAGAAAACCGGTGTCTGCCCGTCCTGTGGAGCTGTTGACCCCGAAGCTGTCCCGGCAGCTCATACCGCTCACACGCGCAAAAAGCGCAGTTTCGGTTTCGGCGCAGCAACAAAGAACGCCAAGAGCTATGCCGTGATTTTTACGGCGCTGATGGTTTTTCCGGCGATGATATGCACGGTTGTCAACCTCATCGGTTCAAGTGAAAAATTCTGGGCAGGATATGTATTGGGAGCGCTTGCTGTGGCATGGGTTTTCTTCGTGCTGCCCGTGCTGCGCATAACTCCGCCCTCAGTAACGGCGCTTATATGCTTTCTGACCCTTTCGCTCTATCTTCTCTACATAGCGAAAATGATCGGGATTATAAGCTGGTATTACAGCTATGCGGTCCCCATCTGCCTCATCATCTGTGCTATGACAGCCGTGACGTGTGTGCTGGTGTCGAGGGGTATCGCACACGGAGTGCATATTCCCGCGCTGATATCGCTGGAAACGGCGATTTTCCTCATCTGCATTGAGATTATCTGTGACCACAACATGTTCGGCAGAGTTGATTTGAAATGGTCGCTGATAACCATGTGCGTTTTTGTCTCAATCACCGTGCTTTGCGAGGCTGTTGCCTATGTTGTGCGCCTCAACGGCAAAAAATAAAAAACAGCGTGGCGGGAGCGAAGACCCTCCGTTACGCACTAAACACAAAATCCATCGTCTGATGTCTAACATCTAAAATCTGACTGAGGATTTTTCACCGCGCCGCGCTAAGAATGACCCCGGAAATTAAAAAAGAAAGAACTGTATTTCAATACAGTTCTTTCTTCAAAAGATAACATTAGCCGAGCAGTTCTTCGTAAGTCATACCGAGAACCTCGGAGATGGCTTTGAGTTCAAAGTCGGTAACATAGCGGAGCTGACCTTCAAGTTTTGAAAGACCCGAAGCGTTCAGGTCAATACCCTTAATCTGAAGCTGAGTAAGGAGATCCTTCTGCTTCATGCCCATGCTCTTTCTCTTCTGTTCAATTTTTGCGCCTACGATGTTTCTGTCACCGAGAGCCTGTTTTCTAATTCTCATTTACCTCTACCTCCTATTTTTTCTCCGCCGGAATCCGACGGATTTTGGCAAAATAATACGGAAAGTTTTATGGTGAACAACGTATAATATACGTTGAGTACCAGCAAGAAAAATCTTTCTTTCTCATAGTATATCATCATAACAAATAATTTGCAAGTATTTTTTTTAAAATAATTAGCTGGACGAAATATTTAACTTTATGTGTTAAAAAATTAACTTTTTTTGGTATTTTAAGCTTTATATTGATGACTTTATGGTGAGAAACAGCGAAAAATGATGCTGATTTATAAAAATATCGTTTTTTACAAAGTTAACGAATATTTTTGCATATAATCATTAACTGTTAAAAATAAATAAACGGAAAAAGGGATGCATTATGGAAAAAAATAATTCTCTCAGCGAGCGAAATCTGACAATGCTGGTTGATTTTTATGAGATGACAATGGCAAACGGATATCTGAAAAGCGGTATGGGTGACACCATAGCGTATTTTGATATGTTTTTCAGAACCGTTCCGGACTCCGGCGGATATGTGATAATGGCGGGAGTGGAGCAGCTGTGCGAATATCTCAAAAATCCTTCTTTTTCGAAGAGGGATATAGAATATCTGCACGGCAGAGGCTTTTCACAGGAATTCCTCGAATATCTTGAAAATTTCAAGTTTTCCTGCGATGTCTATGCCGTGCCGGAGGGCACTCCGATTTTTCCCGGTGAGCCGATCGTGACGGTCAAAGGTCCGATGATTCAGGCGCAGTTCATTGAGACAATGGTGCTGCTGTGCATCAATCACCAGAGCCTGATAGCCACAAAAGCAAACCGTATCGTCAGAGCGGCAAACGGACGCGCGATAATGGAGTTCGGCTCACGCCGCGCGCAGGGCTTTGATGCGGCTGTTTACGGTGCCAGAGCCGCTTATATCGGCGGCTGTGCCGGCACGGCCTGTACCATAACCGACGAGATGTTCGGGGTTCCGGCGCTGGGCACTATGGCTCATAGCTGGGTTCAGCTTTTCGACAGCGAGCTGGACGCATTCTGCGCCTACGCCCGTGAATATCCGGACGACTGCACGCTGCTTGTCGATACCTATAACACACTCAAATCCGGTGTGCCAAATGCGATAGAGGCGTTCAGACGAGAGGTGGTTCCGAGAGGTTTCAGACCCAAGGCGATAAGAATAGACAGCGGGGACATCACATATCTCTCCCGCAAGGCGAGAAAGATGCTTGACGAAGCGGGGTTTGAGGATTGTAAAATAATCGCGTCGAATTCTCTTGACGAATATATAATCCGTGATATGCTTCAGCAGGGCGCAGCGGTGGATTCCTTCGGCGTGGGTGAGCGGCTGATAACCGCATCGTCAAGCCCCGTGCTCGGCGGTGTTTATAAGTTGTGCGCCATAGAAAAGGACGGAAAAATTCAGCCGAAGATAAAACTCAGCGAGAATGTGACGAAGATAACGACCCCGTGTTATAAAAAGCCGTGGAGACTTTTTGATAAAGAGACGGGCAAGGCGATAGCCGACCTTATAACGCTCAACCGTGAGGTCGTGGATGATTCAAAGCCATATGAGCTGTTTGACCCGAATTTCACGTGGAAGCGCAAGACGGTTGAAAATTATACCGCAAAACCGCTTATGGTTCAGCTCTTCAAAAACGGCGAATGCGTCTACGACTGCCCGCCGCTTGAGCAGATAAAGAAATACTGCGCAGAGCAGATTGACACTCTGTGGGATGAGGTGCTGCGCTTTGAGAATCCTCATAACTATTTCGTCGACCTCTCGCAGGAGCTGTGGGATGAGAAGCAGCGTCTGCTTGCCGTCAACGGAAGGAGTAAGTAGGTAAATACCGATTAAATCGGCAGTTACTCAGGAGGTGCGGTGCGGATGAAATTTCGTGTTTTTACAGCCGTTGGGTCAATAGCCGCGGCGATTGCGGTCGGAACGGTGATGTTTTTTAAATTGAAGTGAGAATATAAGCTGCTCAAGTCTGCATACAGGATATCTTATCAGGCAAAAACTGATGAGCGTAACAAAATTTTCAGTTATCAGAGAAGATATTCGGCAACTTTGAAGGCTTGGACACAAACTGAAAAAGCCGGTTTACTGAAATTATCGGTGAGGTTGTTTCAACCCACATCCGAAAAAACGGATGTGGGTTGAAGTTTTTATGCTATTCAGTTCCTGCCCGTTGAACCGAAGCCGCCGGCGCCGCGCTCCGTTTCGTCAAGACTTTCAACCTCGACCGGCTCTGCGGGTATGACGGGCGTGAGCACGAGCTGTGCGATACGCTCTCCAGGGTTTACGGTGTAATCCTCGCGGGAGGTGTTTATAATGCCGACACAGATTTCACCCCTGTAATCGCTGTCGATAACTCCAACGGAGTTTGAGAGCGAGATACCGTGCTTTATGGCGAGTCCGCTCCGCGCGAAAACGAGGGCGACAACCTCGCTGCTCTCAAGCGCTATGGCTATACCCGACGGTATGACGGCGCGCTCGCCCGCTTTGACGGTGAGCGGCTCATCTATACAGGCGCAGAGATCAAGCCCGGCGCTGCCGGCGGTGGCTCTTTTCGGAATGATGGCGTTTTCACGAACCTTTTTCATTTTAAGGGTCTGCATTGATATCGTCCTTTCTCTCTATTCAACTCCGCGGAAGGCGAGACCGCGTGTAAAGCCGCTTGACGGTGCGGCACCGTCACGGTAGCTTAAAAGCACCTGTTCGCACTCTGATTTTGTCTCCGTTGTAAACCAAAGCAGAGAAAAATCCGCAAAGCTGAGCTGATTCTGCTTGTCGGAGAGCACGAGCGGCACGCCGTTGAGAACAGTCGAGGCGAACGGCGTGCATTCAACCGGAAAAACAACTCCCATTCTGTCTGTTATTGAACCGCTCTGACGGCATTCGGAGCAGCTTTTGCCGTTTTTGACAGGACAGTTTCTCGTTTGCATGAGCGGCAGTCTGCCGTAGGCGAACACCCCTCTGGGCAGAGTACCCCCGAGAGCCGCACCCTGTGAAAGCTTCAGTTCAGCCGATATTACAGCATCTGTTATTCCGAGCGCCTGAAGCTGCTGAAGTGAAAACGTGTTGAAGCAGTTGACCCCGGTCAAAGCACAAATTTTCATTCCGGCTTTCTTGGCTATGGCCGCCCCGTCAAGGTTGCCGACTGCTGCGAGTGAAATGCCGTTTTGCTTTGCATCGAGAAGCGACTGATAAACTCTGTTCGCTCCGCCGAAAATCGCGGCGGGAACCTCGGCGGCGAGCTGGATTTTTTTCGTTTTAAGCTCCGATATTATATCGGCGGGCGTGTCGGGCGGCAAAATTATCCTGCGCACTCCGCTGAGATCATCAGGCAGCTGCCCGGCGTTCTTCACCCTGAGCACAAAGCCCCTGTTCCTGCCATTACGGCGGGAGATATCAAGGCTCGGCGCCGAAAACGGAATGTTCTCTCTAAAGGCTATTTTTGCTTCAAGCTTTTCGAGTGCCGAGCGGCGCAGGGCATTTATTTCGGCGGCGCTGATATACAGTCCGCTGTCAATATCCGTTTTGACATCCCCCGCGCAGAACTGGGTTGAACCGCATTTTCTCAGCCGCGCGGAAATTTCCTCTTCGGTTACTGAGCGGTTGAGCGCCCTTTGCGGCAGGGTGTCCGATTCAACTCGCACAGCGTTTTTGCCGGCTTTGACGGTGAGGATGGCGGGAGTGTCAACGTGTGCGGAAAAGCTCATGTCAACTTTTATCAATGGTTTTTCTCCGTTGAAAAGCGATGCCAGAGGAGAGAGAACCTCCCCGGCGGCGGTGACGTCCTCCTTGCGGCGTATTCCGAACATCCCGCGCCCGAGCTTGCCGTCATAATAGCCGGAGGTAAAGCCGGAGCGGGAGAAGACCGCCTCAAGCGTACCGTAATATTTTGATGCGTCCCCGCCGTATAAGCTCTCGCGGCATGCGGTGACTGCGGCCGCCACATATTCCGGGCGCTTCATTCGTCCCTCTATTTTAAATGATTTTATGCCTATATCCGCAAGCTCTTTTAAATGTGAGACAAGGGACATGTCTTTGAGGCTCAAATCGTGCCCCGATCCGTTCTCACTGCAGAATGGGAGACGGCACGGCTGGGCACACAGCCCTCTGTTGCCGCTGCGGGAGCCGAGAACGGCGCTGAGCAGACATTGCCCTGACAGGCACATGCACAGCGCGCCGTGGACAAACATTTCAAGCTCAATCGGGGAGACGGCGGCAATTGACTCAATCTCTTTTTTTGACAGTTCCCTCGGAAGCACGGCCCTGCGAAAGCCGAGGTCGCTGAGCAGCTTTATTCCGTCCGATGTCTGAACCGACATCTGCGTGGAGGCATGCATGGGCATATCGGGTGCGGCTCTGCGAACCAGGGAGGCAAGACCGATATCCTGTAAAATAAGTGCGTCTGCTTTTATCCTGCAGGCGCACTCGACGGCTTTCATTGCCGTTTTCATTTCATCGTCACGCACAAGAGTGTTGAGCGCAACATATACCTTTGCCCCTCTGGCGTGGCAGTAGGACACCGCGCTCTCAAGCTCATCATCGCTGAAGTTTGCGGCACCGCGCCGGGCGTTAAGCTCACGGCCGCCGAGATAAACGGCATCCGCCCCGCAGCGAACCGCCGCTAAAAGTGCCTCCTGAGAGCCGGCAGGGGCGAGAATTTCGGGTCGTTCTCCTGTCATCATGTCACTCATTTGTTCCTGTATGAGGCCAGCTCTTTTGAAAGCCTCTCCGCCTCGCGCTTGGAAATTTCGGCATCGGTTCTGGCTCTTGCGGAGTCCTCAAGATACTCCTGAATCTGGGAACGCAGATTTTCGGCTGTTTGCGCGGCCTTCTTCTCGGCATCCGCGTATTCAAGCGCCGCAAGCACGGCGGCCTGTGTTATTGAAATGCGGGGATTTTCTCTTATTATTTTGCTGAGCCTGTCATCGAGCTCGTCACCGAGTTCGAGCATATATTTCACGTCCTCATCGGTGTTTATAAAATATTCGGTGCCGCATATACACAACTTTACCTTATTTTTCTCCATATTGATGACCCTTTCTTTTGCAGTCGCATAACAGCGCAGACATTTTTACTATTTTATTATACAATAGAAATCGGCAGGAATAAAGCAAAATTTGAAAAACTTTTTACACCCTCTGTGAATACGTCAAAATGACAAAAAACTCTGTTCAATATTTAGTCGCTTTTACCATATAAGGGAAACAATTTTGAATAAAAGAGGAGAAATTTTGGATTGATAACTTTGTGTTGCGGGCTAAAGCTTGAAAAAATTGCGCTGCGGGAGTAAAATAAAAAGACCATATTGTTTAATTTTTTAAAAATCAGAACAAAAAATACTCAGAAGGGAAGGCGCGCAATGAACAGTGAGCTTTTACAGATCCCCAAGCGGATAAAGGAGCTTAGAGAGATTCTGGATATTTCGGTCTCGGAGATGTCGGAAAAGCTGAATGTCACAAGAGAAGAATATGAAAAGTATGAGTCGGGAGAAAAGGATATCCCGGTCAGCACGCTGTATGAGATTGCGGCTGTTCTGGGTACGGACTGCACGGTTCTCATGACAGGCGAGTCGCCCCGCATGAACAGCTACACGGTAGTAAGACGCGGCAGCGGTGTAAGGGTGGAACGCTATGCCGGATATTTTATCGAGAGCCTCGCGTTCAACTTCATGAACCGCCAAATGGAGCCAATGCTTGTGACGCTTGATGTTCAGGAGGAGGAGCCGGCGCTTGTCATGCACGGCGGGCAGGAGTTCAACATGGTCCTGGAGGGCAAGGTCAAGGTCACGGTCGGAAAGAATGTGTTTATACTCAATGAGGGCGACTGCATCTATTTTGACCCGAGCCAGCCCCACGGTCAGGCTGCGGTTGACGGCAGAACGAGATTTTTGACCGTAATCAACGAATAATCGCAGACTTCATGCTGCCTGAAAGGACTGACGGAAAATGAATGAGATAATAAAGCGTTTCTGTCCCCGCTTCGAGTTCGACAGCTACGAGGACATGAAAGAGAATTTTAAAATCAATGTGCCGGACGATTTTAACTTCGGCTTTGACGTTGTGGACGCATGGGCGGATATAGAGCCTGAAAAGCTCGCCCTTGTCTGGACGAACGACGCGGGCGATATGGCCAGCTATACATTTAAGGATATCAAGGAAAACAGCAACAGGGCAGTCAACTTCCTCATGGATAAGGGTGTTAAAAAGGGCGATATTGTCATGCTCGTTTTAAAACAGCGCCCGGAGGTGTGGTTCCTCATAACCGCCCTGCACAAGCTCGGAGCGGTTGTTATTCCGGCTTCTTTCCAGCTGATGAAGAAAGATTATGTCTACCGCATAAACACGGCGGGTGTCAAGATGCTCATAACCGTCAGCGATGACGATGTTGTTGCGCATGTGCGCGATTCTCTCCCCGAGTGCCCGGGACTTGAATACTATGTGACGGTTGGCGACAAGGCGGTGGACGGGGCAATCGATTACCGTAGCGTCATAGGCGGATATTCCCCCGTGTTTGAGCGCCCGTCGGATCCCGAAAAGCGCACTGTTGTCACCGATGCCGCTCTGCTGTATTTCTCATCGGGCACGAGCGGGATGCCCAAGATGGTGCGCCACGACTTCTCCTCGGCACTCGGTCAGATAACCACCGCGAAATATTGGCAGTGCGTTCAAGAGAACAAAATTCATATGACTCAGACCGACTCGGGCTGGGCAAAGTTCGCGTGGGGAAAAATTTACGGTCAGTGGATATGCGGCGCCGCAATCGGCGCATATGACACGGAGAAGTTTCATCCAATAGACATGATAGAGGCGATGAACAGGATACGTCCGTCCACCTTCTGCGCACCCGCCACTATTTACAGATTCCTCATCAAAGAGGATCTTTCAAAGTATGATTTCAGCTATATTGAGCACGCCTGCCTTGCGGGCGAGCCGCTCAACCCCGAGGTGTTCCATCAGATAGAGCGCCTGACCGGGCTGAGAATATATGAGGGCTTCGGGCAGTCCGAAAGCTCGGTTCTGCTCGCGAACTATCCCTGGGTGGAGATAAAGCCCGGTTCAATGGGCAAGCCTGCGCCCGGATATGACATAGAGCTGCTCGATGAGGACGGCAATCCCTGCGAGGACGGTATTGTCGGCTCCATCTGCATCAGGGTGGACAGAGGACATCCGACAGGTCTTTTCCGTGAATATTGGAAGGACGATGAGGCGATGGCGAAGAGCTTCAAGTTCGGCTATTACAACACGGGCGACACCGCATGGCGTGATGCGGACGGATACTATTGGTTTGTCGGAAGAAACGACGATGTCATCAAATGCTCCGGCTACCGCATAGGACCGTTTGAGGTTGAAAGCGCACTTATGGAGCACCCGTCCGTGCTTGAATGTGCGGTCACAGCGCTTCCGCACCCGGACAGAGGGCAGGTCGTCAAGGCGACAATTGTCCTTGCCAAGGGATATGAACCGAGTGATGAGCTGGTCAAGGAGATTCAGAACCACGTCAAGCATGCCACAGCACCGTATAAATATCCCAGGGTGGTGGAGTTTGTCAACGAGCTTCCCAAAACCAGCAGCGGCAAGATAATGAGAACGGCTATCAGAGCTGCCGATATGCAGAAGCTGAACTCGCAAAAATAGCCCCTGAGAATTGCGCACTGTTTAATCAGCGGTTACATAACTGTTTGAATGATTATAAAAGCTGTCACAGGACAAAGATTCTGTGACAGCTTTTTGTTGCAATTCTTATCTGCAGTGTGATAATATTGTAAAAAGGAGGGTGAACAATGAAAAAATTATTTAAGATTCTCGGACTTATTCTCTGTCTTGTTCTTGTGGGGGCAGTTCTTTCAGTAGTGTCTCCCTACATATATTATCTGCACTACAGGAAAAATAAGCGGGAAATTTCGGTTCCGTCAAAGAATCTCGCGCAGGGCGAGGTTCGGGTAATGAGCTGCAACCTTCGCTGCCTTACGTCGCATGATACCGGCAAAAAAAGCTGGTTCTATCGTGCGGATCTGGTTTTGAAGGGTATAGAAAACGAAGCTCCGTGTGTCATAGGCTTTCAGGAGTGCACAAAATGGCAGTACAGATATATCTGCGATGTGCTCCCGGAATATGATTCAGTGATAACCTATCGTGACGATTCAAAGGCATCCGAGGGCTGCCCGGTGTTCTATAAAAAGGATTTGTATATCCTCAAGGACAAAGGCTCATTCTGGCTTTCGGAAACTCCGGATAAGATGAGCAAGGACTGGAACTCGGCGTGCTACCGTATATGCAGCTATGTCATTCTTGAGGAGAAGCAGACGGAACGAGAGTTTGTAGTGTTTAATACACATCTTGACCATATCAGTGATGAGGCCCGCATTAAGGGTATAGGAGTGGTTCTTGATAAGATAGCTCAGTTCGGCGGCATGCCTGCGGTGCTTATGGGTGACTTTAACGCCGAGGAGGATTCCGAGACCTATCGCAGCGCAACAGAGAACTTTCTCGATGTCAAGTATCAGACGGAGAACACCATGACAAGCTGTACCTATCAGAATTGGGGCGAGGCACTCAACCGTGACTGCATTGACTATGTCATGATTTCAAAAAGCGGCTTTAAGGTCAATTCCTACAAGGTAGTTACCGACACCTATGACGGAGTGTATTCGAGCGACCATTTTCCGCTGTCGGTCAGCCTCACTTTGGAGGACTGACGGATAACAAACAGGGTTTCCGGCAAAGCGGAAGCCCTGATTTTTTATTTGTATCTTCAGATGTGACTCCCCCCGGCTATTCTGTGGAGTAAAAAGAGCAAAGCGACTTTTTTGCATCACCACTGTCAGTGGAGATGACTTTTGCAAAGGAAAAAGTAGAAGCAGCTCGGTATTTCTTATTCAATTCCGGCAATTTTGCAGTTTTCCAGATGCTCGGCGTAGGTCTTTGCGTAGTAATAGTTGCCGCTGCTGTCGGTGACGAAGAAATAGTAGTCCGTGTCGGCGGGGTAGAGTGCCGCGTTTATCGCGTCGATGCCCGGATTGGTTATCGGCCCTGCCGGAAGACCGCTGCATTCATAGGTGTTGTAAAGAGCGTCATACCTGTCCGTGTTTTCCCCGGAAATATAAGGCTTGACATAGAGCTTCAGATAGAACACCGACACATCGCACTGCAGCCTGGGGTAACTCTCGGACTTTAAACGGTTGTGTATGACGGACGAGACATTCTTCATGCTCTCGTGTGTCAGAGACTCTTCCTGCACAATGGAGGCTATTGTCAGAATCTCATCCATTGTGAAGCCTAGCTGCTCCGCCCGTTTGTACATATCCTCGGTGAGCTTTGATTTCGTGTTCGCAAGGAAGCGGCTCAGAGCCTTTGACGCGCCCTCACCGACATAGAAGTCATAGGTGTCGGGGAAAATATATCCCTCAAGCAAAAAAGCACGCTCGTCCGGATTCGGCAGTGGGTCCGCAAATTCGTTTTCCGACTCTCTGCTGTTGACTGCCGATATAAATTCGCTGACGGTGCATACTCCGTTTTCCTCAAGCAGCTCGGCCGTCTGGGTTACGGTGGTGCCCTCCGGAAAGGTTATGCGTACAGTCGGCGGTGCTGTCTGCTCCCGGCTGCCCCGAGAGGATGAACAGGAACAGAGCGAAAATATCATGACGGCGGCTAATGCCGACGATAAGATTTTTTTAAAAAATTTCATTTTCTCCCTCCGACATTTTTCTTCATTTTATCAGAAAAATGACCTTCTTTCAAGCGGATGCACAGAGCGGATATGATATGCCGTGCTTCTGCATATAAATGAAAACAGAATGAACGGGATTCTTTGTCCGCTTTTTATGATAAACGCGACAGAACCAATTATTACTGCAAGGCAGTATGCATTATTTCCTCCCTCACGCTTAAACTAAATAAAAAGCAGTGAGGAGGATAGAAATGAAAAAAGGCGACAAACCGCAAATGCCCGAAAAAAAGAAAAAGCTGAAAATAATACCGCAGTTTAAGGACCCGGTGAACGTTGCAGGCAAAATACCTATTGATGTTTTGGGCAGCTACACGGGCACGCCGCTTGACGGTGAGATACCCGTACAGGATGCCGATGACCTTTAATTGACGGGCGCATGCCCGTCTACATATGCAGCGGATTTCTGTGTATTGCCGCTCGAAATACAAGATGTCCTCGTCTGAAATGCGGAATTAAAACTTGACTGAATTCCACAAAAAAGTTATATTTACAGCATAGATAAAAAGTGGGGGATGTTTTATGAAAAGACATTTTTTTGCGGTGTTTAGCTTAAGCCTCTGCGCGTTGCTGACCTTTTCGTCCTGCGCCAAAAGTCCGGAGAACGGCGGAACGGAGGCTGCCGAGGCGTCCGCCGATGAAACCGTGAGCGAAGTTTACATATCCGAACCCTCAACAGCCGTTGCGGTCACAAAAGAAAGCAAAGCTCATACTTCAACCGTGAGCGAAACGGCGCCGAAGCTCAATGAAACTCAAAGCGGCAAACCGTCTCAAACTCAGAGCTCTGCATCGACTCAAAAAAACAGCGGCAATCCGACCGTGGCCGCCGACACGACGAAGGCATATGAATATGACATGTCTCATCCGGCGGTTAAAAAGGTGATGTCTATGGTCGGGAAAAAACATCTGTGCACCGAAGTGGCTCAGGCCGCCGTGGAAACTGTCGGTTTAAGCGGATGGAAAAGTTTTGAGGAGGACGGCATGACCTATTATGTCCTCGAACCCGAGGGCTTTTTGGATCTGGGTCCAAAGGTTACAAAGGATAGAATTCAGTTGGGTGATATACTCTACTACGCGGACGGAGGACGGGGAGTTTCCCATGTCGCAGTGTACATAGGCAACGGTCAGGCAGTTCACGGAAACTGGACAAAAGACGGTGTCACAAAAGTTGCCAATGCATTTTACCGCGAACCGACGTACATTATACATATCGATTATAACACATGAAAACAAAAGTTTTCCGGAAGACTGTTGAAAACAGCTCATGATTTTTTGCACAAATTTCACAGCGGGGAAAAGGCGTATTTCATCTGGATAACAGGAAATAAAAGCTTGACTATTATTGATAAAAAAAGTATAATTAAAATACTTACAGACAGCTTTTGGAGGTTGAAAGAAATGAAAGTATTCATGATTGGCGGAACGGGCCTTCTCGGCAGCGCCGCTGCAAGAATTTTTATCGACAGAGGGCACACGGTCAAGTCCGTTGCTCTGCCGCCCCTTCCCGAAGGTGCGCCCATCCCCGAGGAGATGGAGATTGTTTTCTGCAACATCTATGAGAAGAGCGACGAAGAGATAAAAGAGCTTATGACGGGCTGCGACTGCTTTGTTTTCGCCGCAGGCGTTGACGAGAGAGTTGAGTTCCCCGCACCCGTCTATGACGCTTACTACAAGTACAATATAGCTCCCCTCAAGAGACTTCTTCCCATCTGCAAGGAGCTTGGCTACAAGAACGCTGTTATCCTCGGCTCTTATTTCTCATATCTCGCGAAAGAGCGCCCGGATATGAAGCTCACTGAGAAGCATCCTTACATAAGAAGCCGTATCGACCAGGAGAATGTTGCTTTCTCCTATGCTGACGAGAACTTTGATGTTTCTGTTCTCGAGCTTCCCTATATCTTCGGCACACAGCCCGGCAGAAAGCCGGTTTGGGTTATCCTTATCGAGCAGATCAAGATGATGGATAAGCTTCCCTTCACAATGTATCCTGCCGGTGGTACGGCAATGCTTACCGTGCGTCAGGTCGGTGAGGTTATCGTCGGCGCCGCTGAGAAGTCAAAGGGCGCAAAGGCGTGGCCTATCAGCATGTATAACATGACATGGAAAGAGTTCCTCAAGATCGTTTATGCCGCAAGAGGCATGGGCGACAACAGAAAGATCCTCAGCGTTGCTCCCTGGATGATGCGCATGGGTCTGGGCAAGGTCAAGAAGGAGTATGCCGCCAAGGGTATTGAGAGTGGTATTGATGTTGACGGACTTGCGGATATTATGGATGTCAACCTCTTCATAGACAGAAAATACAGTGAAGAGCTCGGAGCGACAGAGGACGATATCAAGGCTGCTATTACTGATTCCATCAAAGTTAGCCAGGCTTCCTATGACGGAAAAGTTAAGCTCCTTGAGATGAAAGGCGAATAATTAAAAAACGATTTTCGGCGGGGTTCTTATGCCCCGCCGAAACCATAGACAGCAAAAATACACAATGACCGGATGCTCAGCCTCGGAGCTTAACCCACAGCGGGCCTGTGCAGTCCCTCCGTTTCCCCGGTGCGCGCGGCGCAAACTGCAAACATGAAAGGGATGCTGACTTTGGCAGAGAATAAGAGATATATACCAAGAAAAGAGTTTGTAACCTATGCTGTCGGTGCTCTGGGTCAGGGCATGGTTTACGGCATAATGTCGTCCTATATATCGGATTTCTATATGAATGTGCTCATGGTGCCGGCGGTGTTTGTGCTGCTGCTCATGCTCCTTGCACGCATATGGGATGCGATCAATGACCCGATTATGGGCGTTTTCGTGGATCATCACAGATATAAGAGCGGCAAGATGCGCCCCTATTTGCTGATAACACCCATTCCCATCGCGATACTGACTGTTATGCTCTTCACCGCACCGGATATATCCAACACGGCGAAGATGGTCTATGCCGCGATAACCTATACGTTCTGGGGCATGATTTATACCATGTCGGATGTTCCGTTTTGGAGCATGCCCAACGCCATGACACCCGACCCTGCGGAGAGGGGCAAGCTCATCTCGGTTTCCAGAACGGCGAACGGTGTCGGGTCCGCCGTGCCGATGGCTCTGTTTATGGCGGTCGGTCCTCTGCTTGCACTCGCCGGGCTTGAGGGCGTTGAGCTGGAAAAACGCAAATATACCATTGTTGTTCTCATCGCTTCGCTGATAGGAAATCTGCTGTTCGTCCGTGTATATAAGAGCGCAAAGGAGCGGGTCAATATCCCCGAACCGAAGAAGCGCGCAAAAGGCGAGCCGTCGTCACTCAAGGTGGTTTTCAAATGCAAGCCGCTCATGCTTGTGGCTCTGATGGGCATACTTTCATCGGGCAGATACATGTATCAGGCGGCGGGCATTCATGTCGCGCGATACACCTTCTATGTCGGCGGAGACCTTGCGGGTCTGAGCTCTTCTGAAGTTCAGCTTCAGCTTCAGAGCAGCATATCGACAGTTTCACTTATCTTTTCAGTCGGTTCCGCCGTCGGTATGTTCGGCACAATGCTGCTTATTCCGAAGCTTATAGAAAAATTCTCCTATAAGAGCCTGCTTATCGGCTCATGCGTTATCGGAGCCGCGTCGAGCATTATAATGTACTTTGTCGGCTATGATAACGTGTTCCTCTGCATTCCGCTCCTCATCATCTCATGCATCCCGTGCGGCGTTATCAACACCGTTGCCTATGCGATGATAGGCGATGCGCTCGATTATATGGAGTATAAGACGGGCCGCAGAGAGAACGGTCTGGGCAACGCGTGTCAGTCCTTTGTCTTAAAGCTCGGAAACGCGCTTGCTACCTCAGCTATAATACTGATGTATATCGTGGTCGGACTTGACCCGGCGACTGTCAACACGGGGTCGGCAGGAGTCAATGTTCTGATGCTTGAACATTCCGTGAGAAACGGTATGTTTATGCTCGTAACGATTATTCCGACAGTTTCACTTCTGCTTTGCATCATACCCATCCTTTTCTACGACCTGACGGGAGAGAAGAAAGAGGAGATAACAAAAGCTCTCGCCGAACAGAGGGAGCAAAGAGGTATAAGCGTGGAGTAAGCTGCAAAAAAATAAACAGGAAATTTGCGCCTTAAAGCTGACTGAGCTCGGCTTTAAGGCGATTTGCGGAGCGACGGCTCCTCTCAAAATACAGAAACAGGTGAAGTTCCTTTGGCAAAAAGAGAAGATGTAAGAAATATAGCTATCATTGCTCACGTTGACCACGGCAAGACGACGCTCGTTGATGAAATGCTCAAGCAAAGCGGAATATTCAGGGCGAACGAGCAGGTGCAGGAGCGTGTTATGGACTCCAATGACCTTGAACGTGAGCGCGGAATCACAATTCTTTCGAAAAATACCGCCGTACACTATAACGGAGTTAAAATTAATATAGTAGACACCCCCGGTCATGCCGATTTCGGAGGCGAGGTTGAGCGTATACTGATGATGGTTGACGGAGTGCTGCTGCTTGTCGACGCCTTTGAGGGCTGCATGCCGCAGACGCGTTTTGTGCTCAAAAAGGCGCTGGGGCTCAAGAAAAAGGTGCTCGTGGTCATCAACAAAATCGACCGCCCGAATGCCAGACCCGCCGAGGTGGTTGATGAGGTTATCGACCTGTTTATAGACCTCGGTGCGGAGGAGGATCAGCTCGACTTCCCGGTCATATATGCCTCCGCGAGGGACGGCTATGCTTCAACGGACGAAAATGCGCGTTCAGGTGATATGCGCCCGCTGCTCGACTCCATTCTTGAGAATATAGAGCCGCCTCAGGGTGACGTGGACAAGCCGTTGCAGATACTTTTCTCAAGCCTTGACTATGATGACTATATCGGCAGAATAGGCGTGGGCAGGGTTGAACGCGGCAGAGTGTCAAAGAATCAGCAGATAACTCTGTGCAAAACAGACGGCAGCACGGAGAACGTCAAGGTATCAAGGCTTTATCAGTTTGAGGGTCTCAACCGTGTTGAGGTCGATGAGGCCGCCGCCGGAGATATCGTGTGTATTGCCGGCATAAGCGACATAAACATCGGAGAGACGGCATGCGCACCGGACTGCATAGAGCCGCTGCCGTTTATAAAGATAGACGAGCCGACAATTTCGATGAACTTCATTGTCAACGACAGTCCGTTTGCCGGCAGAGAGGGAAAGTTTGTCACCTCCCGCAACCTCAGGGACAGGCTCTTCAAAGAGGTTGAGACGAATGTCAGCATGAGAGTTGAGGAGACCGAGACGACGGACACCTTCAAGGTCTCGGGCAGGGGCGAGCTGCACCTGTCAATACTTATTGAGACGATGCGCCGCCAGGGCTATGAGTTCCAGGTGTCGCGCCCCAAGGTTATTCTCAAGGAGATTGACGGCAAGACCTGCGAGCCTATGGAGCTGCTCATCATCGAGGTTCCGGAGCAGTATGTGGGTGCGGTTATAGAGAAGCTCGGCTCGCGCAAGGGCGAGCTTATAAACATGGGAACACGTGACGGCGGTTCAACTCATCTTGAGTTCAGAATCCCGTCCAGAGGGCTTATCGGCTACCGCTCCGAGTTCCTGACCGACACAAACGGAAACGGAATAATGAATCAGCTCTTTGACGGCTATGAGCCTTACAAGGGCGATATCACGACCCGTGAGAGAGGTTCGATAGTTGTCCATGAGACAGGTGTCAGCACGGGCTACGGTCTGTTCAACACGCAGGACAGAGGTCGTCTGTTTATTCCTGCGGGCGTTGAGGTATATGAGGGCATGATAGTCGGTGAGTGCTCAAAAAATGAGGATATCGTGTGCAATGTCTGCAAGAACAAGCACCTGACAAACACCCGTGCGTCCGGTTCGGATGACGCGCTGAGACTTGTGCCGCACACCGAAATGAGCCTTGAACAGTGCATGGAATTCATTAAGGATGACGAGCTGCTGGAGGTCACGCCGAGCTCACTGAGACTGCGCAAGCGTGTTCTCTCAAAGGAGCAGAGGCTCAAACAGCAGTTCAGAGGCAGATAAAAATAATTTTCGGAAAGGAAGGGGTCGTGTGAAAAAATATGCCGTTGCGCTCGGCAGCTTTGACGGGCTGCACAGGGGTCATATGGCGGTTATAGAACAGGCTCTCTCCTTCAGGGAAAAGGGGCTTGTTCCCTGCGCTCTGGTGTTTGATGTTCATCCCATGAGCGTTGCGGGAGCGGGAGCGCCGCCGGAAATTATGACCGCCGGGAAGAGGGATAAAATACTCACGAACCTCGGCGTGAAAGTCAAAAAAATATCTTTCGGCAGTATTATGAAGCTCACTCCGCGTGAATTTGTCAGCGAGATACTTGTCGGCAGGCTCAGCGCCGGTGCTGTCTGCTGCGGCTATAATTATCACTTCGGCAGCGGAGCGCAGGGCGATGCCGACAAACTCCGGGAGCTTTGCGAGGAGTTCGGAATCGTCTGCTCGGTGGCTCGCAAGCAGGAGTATGACGGCGGATGCATCAGCTCAACGAGAATCCGTGAGGCGCTGCTCAACGGAGACGTTGAGTCGGCGAACGCCATGCTCGGGCGCGAGTTCTCATATGATTTCACCGTTGTCAGCGGGGACAGGCGCGGCAGGCTCATAGGAGCGCCGACCATAAATCAGCACTTTCCGGACGGTTTTATCGTTCCGAAATTCGGGGTCTATGCCTCGGCGGTTTTTGTGGACGGTAAGTTCCACGCTGCCGTCACCAACATCGGCAGACGCCCGTCATTCATCTGCGATGACCTGCGC
>SAMEA3663263__coassemble_178_pt1 | contig 19502 bp, 21 predicted proteins | sample SAMEA3663263__metabat2_low_PE_013 | metagenome-assembled genome bin SAMEA3663263 (sample SAMEA3663263) | pig gut metagenome | biome: pig gut; feature: pig-associated habitat; material: faeces | place: China | collected 2013 | reverse complement strand
ACCGACAGTGGATTGAAGATAGCCTCCACCATATACGAAAGGCATCAGCTCCTGACACGCTGGCTGATACAGCTCGGCGTTGACGAGCACACTGCGAGAGAGGACGCCTGCCGTATGGAACACGCCATAAGCGCGGAGAGCTTTGAAAAAATAAAGCAGCATGTTCTTTCAGTATAGAGCAGTATGACGAGAAACCGCCGTTCGGAACTGAACGGCGGCCTTTTCTATCTTACTGTTGTTCCGAACGGCATGAAGGCGAGTTTCGCAAATTTAAAATACTGCAAACCTATCGGTATGAGAACTATCGTGCAGCAGCAGAGCACGCCCATGGCGGCACAGTAGAGCGCATTTTCCCATCCCAGCAGGACTATCCACAGAATATTCGCTATCAGGCTCGGCGCACCGCCGCCGAAATCGACCTCCTTGCCGAACGGCGCGAGAGATAGTCTCGCGAATTTGAAGCACTGCTTGCCCAACGGTATTCCCACCACGGTTATGCAGCAGAGCAGGCCGCTGAGCCACCACGCAAGTGCCGCGACAAATCCGCCGCACAGGAACCAGACTATGTTACCCAACACTTTCATATTGCCCCATCCTTTCCGGGAGTTTCTCCCAACTACAACATATCACATAAGTGTTTCGCGTTTTTGTCCGAAATTATAATTTTTTATAAACCTATAAGTTGCACAGCCGACCGTTATCATAGTATAATATATTCAGTCCTATCCGGAGGTGAAACGATGAACGACAAACTTCAGGTCTTGAGGAAAAAGGCCATGCAGCTCCCGCTTACTCCCGGGGTATATCTGATGAAGAACAGCCTCGGTGAAATCATATATGTCGGCAAGGCAAAGGCGCTCAAAAACCGTGTCAGCCAATATTTCGGCTCACAGAATAACCACGGGATAAAGGTTCGCAAGATGGTTGAAAATGTTGCTGACTTTGACGTTATACTCACCGACAGTGAATTTGAGGCGCTGATTCTCGAATGCAGTCTGATAAAACAGCATTCGCCTAAATATAATATTCTTCTAAAAGATGACAAAGGATACTCCTACGTTAAGATTACAAACGAAAAATGGCGCAACATATATGCCGTTTTGCAGCGTGAGGATGACGGTGCGCAGTATCTCGGACCGTATACCAGCTCCTTCGCCGTCAAAAATACCGTGGATGAGGCCAAGAAGATTTTTCGTCTGCCGCAGTGCGGCAAAACCTTTCCGAAAGACTTCGGCAAAGGCAGACCCTGCCTTAACTATTTCATCTCCCAATGCTGTGCCCCATGCACGGGCAAGGTTCCGTTCGAGCAGTACGATGAGGCCGTCAGTGACGCAATAGCTTTCATAAAGGGCGGTTATACTCAGGCGCTCACCGACCTTGAAAGGCGAATGAATGAGGCGGCGGAGGCACTCGAATTTGAAAAAGCCGCACGGCTCAGAGACAGAATTGCCGCAATAAAGCGTCTCGGAGGCAAGCAAAAGGTCATATCCGCATCGGTTAAGGAGCAGGATGTTTTTGCTCTTGTCACCGGTCCCTCCGGCGCGGCGAAATCGTGTTTGTCCGTCATCCGTTTTACTGACGGACGTCTGTATGACAGTGAGAATTTCATCATCGACACACCCGAGAATACCGCGGAGACGATGTCCCAGCTCATCAGGCGGTTCTATATGATAAGAGACTTTGTTCCAAAGCGCGTCTCCGTTGAGCAGGAAATTGCCGACGAGGAGCTGACAGCCCGCTGGCTCAGTGAGAAAAAAGGTAAAAATGTTATCATATCACACAGCTCCTCAGGCGAGCAGAAAAAGCTTTTTGACATGTGCCGTTCAAATGCCGCGCAGTATCTGACGCCCGTCACGGGCACCGCCGGGCGCAAAACCGCCGCACTCGATGAGCTGGCCGGCCTTCTGGGTCTGAGCAGTGCGCCGGAATTTATCGAGGCCTATGACATTTCGCATACCGCCGGCTCCGACAATGTTGCCGGCATGGTGGTTTTCCGCAACGGCGAGCCGTATAAAAAGGGGTATAAGCGTTTTATAATAAAGGGCTTTGAGGGTCAGGACGACTACGCCTCCATGGCAGAGGTCCTCGACAGGCGTCTTGCCCGATATGAGCTTGAAAAGGAAACCGGCGAGGGCTTCGGAAGGCTGCCTGATCTCATACTGCTTGACGGAGGTCACGGTCAGGTGTCCGCCGTTGAACCGGTGCTCAGAAAGCACGGCATTTCCGTCCCCTTGTTCGGCATGGTCAAGGACGGGAATCACCGAACACGCGCGATAGCTCTGTCCGGCGGCGAGATAGCGCTCAGTTCAAAGCGCCGTGCGTTTACGCTTGTTTCGGAAATTCAGGAGGAGGTTCACCGTTTTGCCGTCAGCTTCCACCGCACACGCAGAAAATCCTCCTCTCTCTCAAGCACCCTGACGGATATTCCCGGCATTGGACCCGCAAGAGCCAAGGCTCTGCTGAAACATTTCAAAACGATATCCGCCATACGCAGCGCAACGCCCGAACAGCTCTGCGCTGTTGACGGTATATCCGAGAAAACTGCGCTCATTATATATAATGCACTCCTTGACACTGAAAGAAAATAATGCGATAATAAAGGACAATAAGAGACATAAAACGAGTGCTTAAAAACCATAGAAGGATTGATAATATGAGAGTCATCACCGGGTCGGCACGGGGCAGAGTTCTGAAAACTTTGCAGGGGGATGATGTTCGCCCCACGACAGACCGTGTAAAAGAGGCGGTTTTCAGTATAATTCAATTTGAAATTGAGGGCAGAAGAGTGCTCGACCTCTTTGCCGGCTCCGGTCAGCTCGGCATAGAAGCGCTCAGCAGGGGCGCTCAAAGCGTCGCTTTTGTCGATATTTCAAAGGATTCCGTTTCCACCGTCAAATATAACCTTGAGCACACCAAGCTTTCCGAAAACGCCCGCGTGTTTCAGACGGACGCGCTCTCCTTTCTCAAGCTCGGATCAGAGGTGTTTGACATAGTTTTTCTCGACCCGCCCTACAATTCCGGACTTTTGGAGAAAGCGCTTGAGCTGCTTCCGAACAGGGTGGCTGCCGGCGGTGTTGTCATGTGCGAGACCCCGTTCGGAGCGGATTTGCCCGATTTTGTCGGTTCCCTCACGCGCGCGAAAAGCTATAAATACGGCAAGATAATGATAACCGTATACAGAAAGGAAGCTGCCGAAATATGAAAATTGCCATCTGCCCCGGAAGCTTCGACCCTGTGACAAAAGGGCATCTCGATATAATCAAGCGCACAGCCAAGATGTTCGACAAGGTAATCGTTGTCGTCATGCATAACTATCACAAAACAAACTACTATTTTTCAGCCGCCGAGCGTGTTGAGCTTCTCAGCCGCTGCACAAAAGATTTGAACAATGTGTCGGTTGACATGCACGGCGGGCTGCTTGCCGAATATGCCAGAGAGAAAGGTGCCGTCGCAATAGTCAAGGGTCTGCGTGCGGTCTCCGACTTTGACTATGAATTTCAGCAGGCTCTCATCAACAAAAAGCTCAGCCCCGAAATTGAAACCGTTTTTGTAACCGCCGACTCTGACTACATGTACCTGTCCTCAAGCGTTGTAAAGCAGGTCTGCGAATTTGGCGGTGATGTTTCCGACTTTGTACCCGCAGAGGTATGTGATGATATTATTAAAAGGATCAAGGAAAGGAGCTCGCTTGAATGAACATAGAATCTCTTTTGGAGCAGATTGAGGAAATCCTGGACTCCGGAACAAAAATCGCGATGACACACAAATGCGCCGTCAATGCCGATGCCATAAAGACCTGCATTGAGGACATTCGGCTCAACATGCCCGAGGAGATATCTCAGGCAAAGGCCATTGTCGCCGACCGCAGCGCCATACTTTCAAAGGCAAAAAACGATGCTGTCTCCTCCGTCACCAAGGCGCAGGACAAGGCTCACGAGCTCATGGCCAACACGGAGGCAAAGACGGAGCAGATGCTCTCCGCCGCCAAGGCCACCGTTGAAAAAAACATCAGCGAATCAGAGGAGCAGGCGGCTCAAACCGTGGCAAAAGCCGAGGCTGAAGCTGCCGCTATGATTGAAAACGCCAGAAAGACGGCTGAAAAGCTGATAGACGAGCACGAGATTACCGCACAGGCAAGAGCCTATGCCGCGCAGCTCAAAAAGCAGTCCCAGGACGAGGCCTCGGACACCATCAACACCGCGGTTGCCCGTGCCGAGGAGATGCTTGCCAATGCGAGCCGTCAGGCCGAGGATATAACCTCAACGGCAAAGGCTGATGCTGACGAGATGCTTGCTCGTGCCAAGAAGTGGTCAACTGAGATGAAGGATGCCGCGAGCACCTTCGCTGACAGGGTGATGACTACAGCGGACAGAGCTTTGGTCAACAGCGTCAATGAGATACGCAACGCCCGTCAGGCTCTGCGAGATGCCGGCAGAGGGGACACAAAATGAACATATTAATAGTCGGCTGCGGCAAAACAGGCTCACGACTTGCAAAGCAGCTTGTTGAGCGCGGCTATGATGTGTCCGTTGTTGACAAAAGCCGTGAAAAAATTGAAAAAAATCTCGGCGCTGATTTTGTCGGAATGACTGTAACCGGCGAGCCCTTTGACACCGATGTTCTCTCAAGCGCCGGTGCGAACGATATGCACGTGGCCGTCATCGTCACCCCTGACGACAACGTCAATGTTATGGTCGCTCAGACTCTGCGGCTTGAGTTCGGCGTGGACAAAATCTTTACCCGCGTCCTTGACCCCGCACGCGAGTCAGTCTTCCGCAAGTTCGGGCTGTACACCGTCTGTGCGACAAGATACGAATCCGATCACCTCATGGGGCTGATAACCTCAATTGAATCCGACATTCCGAGTGTCGCCACGGTGGGTGCGCTGTTTGAATTTCATATGCTCAAAACGGGAAAGCGTGACTACGGAAAATCGCCCACATCGCTCCCGCACCACCCCAATGAGGTTTTTGTGGCCGTCAAGCGCAGTGACGGAACGGTTATTCCCGTCAACGCGCCCGGGCTTACAATCCGCGAGGGAGACAGAATCATTTCCACCACCGTGAAAACCGAGTAATCGAAAGGTAAGGTCTTTTATGAGAATACTCATTGTAGGCGGAGGCAAGCTCGGCTTCAACCTCGCGCGGACACTTATAGAGGAGGGCAAAGAGGTTCGTATTGTCGACAGCGACAGGGCGAAATGCGAATACCTCGCAAGCGAGCTGGATATTCCCATATACTGTGGAGACGGAACCGAGGTTGAAACTCTCGCCCATGCCGGAATCGGCCAGTGTGAAACAGTTATTGCTACCACCAGCCGCGACGAGTGCAACCTCATTGTCTGCGAGCTCGCAAAGAACCCATTTAATGTGAAAAAAACCGTTGCCCGCGTCAACAATCCGAAGAATATAGCGATAATGAAAAAGCTCGGCGTTGATTTCACCGTGTCTGCAACCGTGCTTATGGCGGGTGTTATCGAGCACGAGATAGACGGTGCGCAGGTTCGGTTTATCACGGATATCAACAACAGCGACGTTGTTATAAGCGAATATACCGTTCCGGAGGACTGGCGCAATTCCGGAACCACGGTCGCCGCCCTCGGTCTGCCGGAGAGCTGCCTTCTCGCATATGTTATGCATGAAAAGGAAATGACTATTCCGCGCGGCAGCACTCAGATTTTTGCCGGAGACGAGGTCATCGCGCTGACTGTCGGCAACGATTCAAAAAAGCTGCGTAAAATCTTTGAAATCAGCAAATAGGACGGATACGGATATGGAAAGCAGTCATGCAAAAAAGGCGGCGGGGCTTTTCGCCGAGGGATACAACTGTTCACAGGCGGTAGTCGGAGCTTTTGCCGAGGAGCTGGGTCTTGACCTGCAGACGGCTCTGAAAATGTCCTCCCCCTTCGGCGGAGGAATGGGCAGAATGCGTGAGGTCTGCGGCGCGGTGAGCGGCATGTTCATGGCGGCGGGTCTTGCCTGCGGCTACTGCGACCCGAACGACTACGAAAAGAAGAAAGAGCTTTATGCCCAGGTGAAAGCTCTTGCAGACGAGTTCAAAAGCAGCGAGGGTTCCATAATCTGCCGTGAACTGCTTGACGGAACCGCTGTTAAACCCGGCGCCGACCCCGAGAGGCGCACGGCGGAATATTATAAAAAGCGTCCTTGTCCGGAGCTTGTCGCGCGGGCGGCGGAAATTGCTGAAAAATTTATTGAAGAACAAAAAGATAAATAACGGATTATTGAACAAGCACAGAACATGGACGGTTGATTGCAGCCGTCCATGTTTTTTCGCACACGGGCTTGTGCATACGTTCCTATACGCAATTCAGTTGACAGTAATTATTCCGTATGATATTATAAAATTGCAAATAATATTCAAGGCAGTGATTCCGTAGGCAAAATATAAACATTCATCATATCTTCATTCTGTTCAGGAGGCGCGAAAATGAAAAGACAAAATAAAATCATTGTCGGCATTGTTATAGTTTTCCTTTCGGCGGCGCTCGCCTGCTGTGTTGCCGTTAACACAAGTACCCTTGCGGGGCTGTGCGGCGTTGCCGGGCTGGATATGGACAACGTGGATAGAATAGAATTCATAAAAAACCGTGAGGCGCAGGAGATATGGGTCGCCGAGGATTTTGACACTCGATACGACATGTGCGAATTTCTCAACAGCGCACGCTGCGTCAGGTCTCTGACTCCCCACGCAAGCGGCGGCGGTATGACTGTTAAAGTCTATCTCAAAGAACCGCAATACGGCATTGAGCACATAGAGGTGCACCTGCAGAGTGATAACATAGTCAGCGGTTCAAGGTTCACGGGCGCGAACGCACTGCTGACAAATTACCGAATCATTTCCGGCGGACGTTCCTCCGAGGAGTGGGACGCCATATTGGAAAGATGTGAAAAGATAAGATAACGGACTGTTGAAAAAGCCACTAAGCCCGGTGAGCCGCACTCGTCGGCGTACAGAGGTACGACAGAGTGCGGCTTGCGCAGGAAGCCAAAGTACAGTATCATCAACAGCTTTAAACCGATACCAATCAGAAACCGAGAGAAGAACTTCAAGTCACAGAAAGACTCTTTTATATAAATGCCGTTCCTTGACGGTTCGGGGAGATTTTCGACAGTATGAGACGTCCCGCAGTATAATTCCTGCGGGACGTTTTCTGCTTATTCAGATTTAGTTCGCTCAGATTTCGGGGATTTCTATTTCAATCTCCCTGCCGAGCTGTGCCGAGCGATAAATACCGTCGAGAATCGCCTGGTTGTAGATGGCCTCGCTCGTCGGCACGGGTGCGGGCTCGCCGTTCTTGACAGCGTCAAGGAACTTGCGTACCTTCCAATAGAAAACGCCCTCCTCCGGCTCCTTCTGCATGGGAACGACCGTCTCAACCTGCGCATCGCCGATGTTTCTGTATATCTTCAGCGGAGCGTCAATGCTGCCCCAGTGTCCTGACGACGGGATTTTAAGCCCGGCCTTTGTGCCGAGAACAACCGTATCGCCCATGGTATCGACATTCATCGCCCACGCCGTCTTGAAGTCGATAGTCAGACCACCCTCAAGGCGGACAAATCCGGCGGCGAAATCGTCAACGCCGAAAACATCTTTATATTTGTAGTCCTCCGCCTTGCCGAAGTAATCGGAAAGAAATCCGGTGACGGTGAGCGGCTTGGGATAGCCCATGCCGTTGAGCACCATGTCGAGCGCATAACAGCCGATGTCGCCGAGCGCTCCTATGCCTCCTGTCTCTTTCTCGATAAACGTTGTACCGAACGGAGTCGGGATTCCCCTGCGTCTGCCGCCGCCTATCTGGATGTGATAGACCTTGCCCAGCTCGCCGGACTCGATAATATACTTTATCATCTGCATATTCGGATTGTATCTGGGCTGGAAGCCGACAGAGACAATTTTGCCGCTCTTCTTCTCAGCCTTTCTTATCTCGACAGCCTCGTCAAGAGTCACGCACATCGGCTTTTCAAGCAGGACATTCACGCCGTGCTCAAGGGCATAGATAGTACACTCGGCATGGGTCATGTTATATGTACAGACGCTGACCGCATCAAGCTGCTCATTGTCGATAAGCTCCTTGTGGCTGCTGTACACCCTGACGCCCTCCGGGGCGTTCCACTTTTTGAGGAACTCCTCCGCCTTGCCCGGAATTAAATCCGCAACACCGACAAGCTCCACATCCGGCATCTTCAGATACTCGCTGATATGGCTTTCGGCTATCCAGCCCGTGCCGATAATACCGACTTTCAGCTTTTTGCTCGTATCGATGCTGTAATTATCCTGATCCTTTGTGAACAGATTCAGGTCGTTCGCTCTTTTTTCTGCCATACTTGTTACCTCTCTTTTAATTTTTTATACCTTGTATCACCAAACAGATACAAGGTTTTCAAGGGCTTGCGCCCGTCATTCCATCTGGATTCTAACACATTTAAAATGCTATGACAAGATAAATAAGTTATGCATCCTCAAAAATCATTTTTATTTCCTTATCCGTCATAAGGCGGGCTTCTCCCGGAAGAAGCGTCTCATCGAGCCTCAGCGCTCCTATCGCTGAACGGTGGAGCCTTGACACCGAATTGCCGACAGCCGCAAACATGCGCTTGACCTGGTGATACTTGCCCTCCCGTATGCGCACCTTGACGGTGACCGGCTCTGTTCCGATGAGCTGAGCCTGCGCCGGCAGACATTGGGTGCTGTCTCCGAGTGTTATCCCCGCTCTTATTTTTGAAAGCTCCTCCTCACCTATCGGGCTCGCGAGAACAGCTTCGTAAGTTTTATATACATGATGTGACGGTGATATAAGCCTGTGCGAAAAACCGCCGTCATCGGTGATTATCAGAAGTCCCGTTGTGTCCTTGTCAAGCCTCCCGGCGGGGAAAAGACCGCGCCTTTTAAGCTCCGGCGGCAGCAGGTCTATGACAGTCGGGCAGTCCGGATCCTTGGCGGCGCTGAGCACTCCGGAGGGCTTGTTGAGCATGATATAGAGATATTTTCTCATGGCGACAGCCTTACCGTTGATTCTCAGCTCGTCCCGGTTTATATCGAGCTGCTCCTCGGCGGCAAATATCTTTTTGCCGTTTATCTCAACCGCCCCGCTGCGTATGAGCTGCCGTGCGGCAGAGCGTGATATGTTCATGTGTTTTGCAACCGTCTTGTCGAGCCTGTCCAAAAAACCCCTCCGTTTCACACAGTTGAATTTTAACATAATCGTCCATTATTAACAACAAAAATATAAAATTCAAAAAATATTTTTTCGGCTTTTGAGGCTTAAACTGCCTGTTTTAAACGATATCCTACGGCGCATAATAAAATCGGAAGGTGAAAAACCGGGATTTAGAGAGGTAAAATCGCAATAAAAATTATAACATAATTATTATTTTTGTTTAAAAGTCTTTTATTATTGATATAAAGATGGTATAATCTATTGTCAGAAAATGCATGATACGATAATCAGACCTTTAATTATAGAAACCTAAAAATGGAGTGAATGACTTGGAGAAGTTTGTTATCAACGGCGGAACGGCGCTTAACGGCGAAGTCAGCATCAGCGGCGCAAAAAATGCTGTTGTCGCAATTCTGCCCGCAACAATCCTCGCGCAGGACATATGCGTAATTGAAAACATTCCCAACATCAGCGATGTTCATTATATGACAAAAATACTGACTCAGCTCGGCGCGGATATCAAGCGCATCGACAAGAGCACTCTTGAAATCGACACGAGAAGAGTCAATTCCTATATAGTCTCACATGACATGACAAGGCATCTGCGCGCATCATATTATTTTATCGGCGCCCTGCTCGGCAGATTCCGCCACGCCAAGGTTGCGATGCCCGGCGGCTGTGATTTCGGCGTGCGCCCCATCGACAGGCATATAAAAGGCTTTGAGCTGCTCGGCGCGACTGTCACCATCGGTGAAAATGCGATTATCGACGCCAGAGCTGACAGGCTTGAGGGCAGTCCCGTCTACTTTGACGAGGCCTCAGTGGGTGCGACTGTCAACGTTATCCTCGCCGCAGTCAAGGCCAGAGGATTGACAGTTATTGAAAACGCCGCGAAAGAGCCGCATATCGTTGATCTCGCAAACTTCTTGAACTCCATGGGCGCGGACATAAGAGGCGCCGGCACGGACACCATCAAAATCCGCGGTGTTGAGCATATGCACGGCTGCACCTATTCAATCATTCCCGATCAGATTGAAGCGGGCACTTATATGATAGCCGCCGCTGCGACAGACGGCAACGTCCTTATTAAAAACGTAATCCCCAAGCATCTTGAGTCCATTTCGGCAAAACTCATTGAGTGCGGAGTCGATGTCATAGAAAACGATGACAGTGTCAGAGTCTGCTCAAACGGCAGACCCGGCAAATGCAATATAAAGGCTATGCCCTATCCCGGGTTCCCGACCGATATGCAGCCCCAGATGACTGTTCTTTTGAGCATTGCAGACGGAACGAGCTTTGTTTCCGAGGGCGTGTGGGACAACCGTTTCCGCTATGTTGAACAGCTCATAAGGATGGGCGCGTCTATAAAGGTTGAGGGCAAAATGGCCGTTGTCGAAGGCGTTGAGCAGCTCAAGGGCGCTCCCGTCAGGGCGGACGATTTGCGTGCCGGCGCGGCAATGATTATCGCCGGACTTGTCGCAAAGGGAACCACTGAAATTGAGGAGATCTCCCACATAGACAGAGGATATGAAAATATTGTCGAAAAGCTCAAGGGCATCGGCGCGGACATAAAGCGTATAATAGTGCCGGAACCTGATGAGCTGACCAAGGTGGTTTAAAAAGCCTGATTTTTTCGCAGTCTGAAATCCCGCATTGCGCGGGATTTTTTTAAAGGATGGTAGCAGATATGGCAAGGTTTTGTCCGCTGTTTTCTTCAAGCAGCGGTAACTGTATATACATAGGCGCCTCGGGCGGCGGTATACTCATAGATGTTGGCGTCAGTGCGAAACGCACTGTGAACGCGCTGAGGCAGATAGGTGTTTCACCGGAGGATATCAGCGCGGTTTTCATCACTCATGAACATTCCGACCACATCAGCGGTCTGAAAGTATTTGCCGGAAATAACGGGCTTGATGTCTGGGCTTCGGGCGGCACGCTTTCAGCCCTCGGAGCATCAGGCGTTCTCAGCGGAAAGTTTTCGGTTCACGAAATGCCCAAGGAAGGTGTTGAAACTGCGGGAATGTTTGTGCGTGCCTTTCACACCCCGCATGACAGCGCCGAGAGTGTTGGCTATACCGTTGTGACTCAGGACGGCAAGCGTGTAGCCGTTGCCACAGACCTCGGCACCGTGACGCAGGAGGTCATGAACGCAATCTACGGCAGTGAGCTTGTGATGCTCGAATCAAACCATGATGTCGGAATGCTCAGAAGCGGTCCATATCCATACTATCTAAAACAGCGCATACTTTCGGACCGCGGACATCTTTCAAATGAGAGTTGTTCCGAAACCGCTATAAAATTGCTCGACGGGGGTACGACCCGTTTTGTTCTCGGGCATCTGAGCCGTCAGAACAATTTTCCCCAGCTCGCCTATGAGACAACAAACTCCGCATTCACCATGCACGGCGCGGTCAACGGCAGTGACTATCTTTTGGAGGTCGCCGGTGACAACGGTCGGGTAATAAGCTTCTGAGGCGGTGAGGATGTGTACAATATAAATCTTATCTGTGTTGGCAAGCTCAAGGAGGACTATCTCAGAGCCGCCTGTGCGGAATATTCAAAACGTCTTTCCGCTTTTTGCAAGCTGAAGGTAACCGAACTTATCCCGGCACGCATCCCGGAGAACCCGTCCGCGGCGCAGATAGAATCGGCGCTCGCCGATGAGGGAAAGCGGATTCTCTCCTGCGTCTCGCCGGGCGAGCGCGTCTATGCCATGTGCATTGAGGGCAAAATTATCTCCTCCGAAGAACTGAGCGCCGAACTTCAGAAAGCGGGGGTTTCCGGAAGCGGCAATATTGCGTTCATAATCGGAGGTTCACACGGTCTGTCCGATGAGGTGAAGCGCCGAGCCGATTTCAAGCTCTCTATGTCGAAGATGACCTTTCCCCATCAGCTCGCAAGGGTGATGGTGCTCGAACAGATTTACCGCAGTTTTATGATTTCCGGCGGCGGGAAGTATCATAAGTAATCAGGAGAGAGGTGGCATGCAATGTTTCGGTACGAAGAGGCCTCGCCCGATATGTTAAATGCCGTGTGGGATAAAAATATCGCCGAGCATACCGGCGATGAACAGTGGAAACATTGGAAAGAAGAATATATTTCATACAACTCCAACGGTTCGGCTAAAACTTTCATAGTCTCATATGACGGCAGTCCTGTCGGTGAGGGAACGCTGCTTTTCAGCCCTCAGTGCTCCGCGGTAAGAGGACGGTTGGAGCTTGCCAACGGCACCGATACCGCAAACCTAAACGCCCTGCGTATTGACAAAAGGTTCGAGGGCGGGGGACACATTTCAAAGCTTGTCAAAATCATGGAGAAATATGCGTTTGACAGAGGTTTCAGGCATATCACCATAGGAGTTGAGGCGAGGGAAACACGAAACCTGTCGATATATCTTCATTGGGGATATAATCGTTTTGTAACCTCCTGCGGAGAAGAGGGAGCGTTGGTTCTGTATTATCAAAAGGATTTATAATTGAAGTCAGATATAAAAATACCGCAGGAAACATTCAAAGTGAAGTCCTGCGGTTTTGCTTTTTATAATCTTAAATTACAGCACCTTCGAGAGGAAATCCCGGAGTCTCGGGCTCTGCGGATTGCCGAAGAACTCCTCGGGAGAGTTCTCCTCAATTATCCTGCCCTCGTCCATAAAGACGACCTTTGTCCCGACCTCGCGGGCAAATCCCATCTCATGGGTGACAACAACCATGGTCATTCCCTCCTCGGCAAGCTCCTTCATAACATTGAGAACCTCGCCGACCATCTCAGGGTCAAGCGCGCTTGTCGGCTCGTCAAAGAGCATAACCTCGGGGTTCATCGCCAGCGCACGGACTATTGCTATGCGCTGCTTCTGACCGCCGGAGAGCTGGCTTGGGTAAGCGTCCCGCTTATCCGCCAGACCCACACGCTCAAGGAGCTCGACCGCCGCCTTTTCCGCTTCTTCCCTTGAAGAATACAACTTGAGCTTTAACGGTGCGAGAGTTATATTCTGCATAACGGTCAGATGATTGAAGAGGTTGAACTGTTGAAACACCATGCCCATACGTGCGCGGATTTTGTTGACATCGGCTTTTTTGCCGTTGATCATCTCGCCGTCAACCCAGACTTCTCCGCTTGTCGGCGTTTCAAGAAGATTCAGGCAACGCAGGAAAGTGGATTTTCCGCTTCCGGAGGGTCCGACAACAACGATTTTTTCGCCCTTTTCAATGTTATAATCAATGCCTTTGAGAACCTCAAGGCTGCCGAAGGATTTTCGGAGATCTTTAACTTCTATCACTTGCTCTCAGTCTCCTTTCCATAAGCTTGATGCCGAGGGTTATAATCAGAACTATAACTATATAGATAAGAGCCATAACGATATAGGGCACCATATATTCGTAGTTGCTGTTGCCGATATTCTTGAAAGCAGTGCACAAATCCATGGCACCGACAAAGCTGACTATCGACGTCTCCTTGACAAGAGTTATGAACTCGTTGCCTATCGTGGGCAATATGTTCTTGACCGCCTGCGGAACTATAATTCGGCGCATCGTGTATCCGAATCCCAAACCGAGCGCCCTGCCCGCCTCCATCTGACCGTGATCGACAGAGAGAAGTCCCGAACGCATTATCTCAGAGACATAAGCACCTGAGTTAAGTCCGAAAATTATTATACATGCGTTGAGCGACGACATATTGACCCCGATGAGCGGAAAGATGACGTAATAGCCCACAAGGAGCTGAACCACCATCGGTGTGCCCCTGAAAAACGCGACATATATATCGCATATGCGCTTGAAAACAAGGGTTGCGCCGCTGTTTTTCGGCAGGACCTTGACAATAGCGATAATTGTACCTATCAACACGCCGATAAGAAGTCCGATCACCGCTATCAGAAGCGTATTTTTAAGTCCTATGAGAACCTCTGCGTAGGCGCCTTTGTCGATAAATGTGGTGACAAAGAAATCCCACTTTACTCCAAAATTATTCATAAAGTACATCCACCATACAAATTCGACCCGTTCCCGACGGAACGGGTCGAATTCCATTTTTTGTCAGTTACGCCTGAGCGTTGTAAGAATCTGTGATATAAAGTGCGGGAGCCTGATCAATAACAACATACTTGATGTTTCCGTTGAGCATATCCTGAACTGCGAGAGCACCCGAAGCATAGCCTGTGCAGGTCACATTGAAGCCGTCAAAGCCCCAGTCAGCATCGCCCTTGACATAATATTCACCTGTTGTGCCTGTCTGAACGCCGATAACGGTTGACTTGTCTAAAGTTTTAAGTATAGCCTCAACATCAGCGGCTGTTTTGCACTCGTCAAATGTTGTGTCGTCTTCCTTGGCGATAATAACCTGAGAAGCGGTGTAATAGGACTCCGAGAAGTTGACAAACTCTTTTCTTGCTTCATTCACGGTGAGTCCTGCCATCGCCATATCGGCATAACCCGCATCGACCTGCTGAAGAACAGCCTCAAACTCAACGTTCTTGATAACGAGCTCTTTGCCGAGCTTGTCTGCAAGCAGCTTCGCAAGCTCCATGTCGATACCGTAATATGCTTCACCGTCCTTATACTCAAACGGAGCAAACGCGGCATTGGTAGCAACGACGAGCTGATCCTTGTTCTTATCCTCGGCAGCGGAAATGATCGGGGTCTTTTCGCCGTCGCCGAAGTATTTGTTGATAACCGCATCAAGAGTTCCGTCTTCCTTTATCTGAGCGACAAACTCGTTGACACTCTTGAGAAGGTCGGGATCGTCCTTTGAAACACCGAACGCATAAAGCTCATCGGTGAGCGGAACGTTAATGCATTTGACCTTGTTTGAAGCGCCGCCGCAGGCTGCGAAAGCTGTGACCATAAGCACGACTGCGAGCACAAGTGCAAAAATTTTTGTAATCTTTTTCATTGTCATATGCCTCCTGTAATGTTATAACGTTTGCTATTATACACTCAGGATTTTGTTTTTTCAATAGCTAATGAATATTTTTTCAAAAATTCACAGTAAATATTCATTATATGCAGCCTCAATTGAATATTTTGTTAAAATTTTCCCCATCTATAAAGCTCTGACAGAATTTTACAAAATCCTCGGGCGGTTCTGCCCTGAGAATCATAACATCACCGGTCACGGGATGCGCAAATTCACTCCTTGCGCAGTGGAGGAGCTGGTGTCCTATCCCGAAGCGATCCTCGCCGTACATACTGTCACCAACGAGCGGTGCGCCGAGGTGGGCAAAATGTACCCGTATCTGATGTGTACGTCCGGTTTCCAGCCTTATTTTCATCAGGCTGTACTCGCCGTTCGTGAACAGGCTCTGCCAGTGTGTCACCGCCGTCTCTCCCTCATTGCCGCAGGCGCGCAGAGTTTTCATCGGGTCCGGACGGTAAATCGGAACATCTATTGTACCGTTCCCCTCAAAGCGCCCGTTGACCACCGCGAGATACACTTTTTCCACGCTCTTCGGGATTCTCGCCGCGGCATATCTGTTAAGCGCGCATATGACTATGCCGGAGGTTCCCTTGTCAAGCCTGCCGACAGCTCTGAATGTCGCGGACTTACCCTCACGTTTGAGATAACCCGCAACTGCGTTGGCAAGCGTGTCGCCCTGGTGATTATGGGTCGGGTGCATCGCCATAAACGGCGACTTGTTGACGGCTAAAATATCACTGTCCTCATACATTACGTCTATCTCAGCGTTGACCGGCTCCGGCAAATTGCCGTCCTCCGGCAGGCTGATCGCCACCACGTCACCCTCCTTAATGCGGTCTATGGTTCTGATATGGGCGCCGTTGAGCGTTATGCCGTCCGGGGTACGTTTGAGCGTGCCGACGGTTCGCGCCGAAACCCCGGCAAAGCCTCTGAGCAAATGTATCACCTTTTTGCCGTCATATTCTTTTGGAACGGTGAACTCAAGACGTCTGCCCAAAGTGTTCCCTCCGATAATAACTGCGGGGCAGTATTGCATACCGCCCCGCAGTTTAATTTTTTTACAGGACGCAACCCGTTTCAGGCATCCTTGTTCTGTGACGCCTCGCGGGCAATACGCTCTTTCCAGCACCGGTGGCACATCGCCTCATAGCGGTCGTTGCCGCCGAGCAGTACCTGTGTTCCGCTCGTGACCACCCTGCCGTTTTCATCAATTCTCGCATTGACCGTTGCCTTTCTGCCGCATTCGCAGATGGTTTTTATCTCCGTTATTGAATCGGCAATTTCGAGAAGTCTCCTGCTTCCGGGAAACAGGCGGGTCAAAAAGTCGGTTCTGAGCCCGAAGCACAACACCGGCACGTCATGCTCGTCCACTATGCGTCTGAGCTGGTCTATATGCTCCGGCGTAAAGAACTGGCACTCATCGGCTATCACAACATCCGCGGTGTTATTCTCTCCCGAGATGAAAATGTCATATATATCATCGTCCTCGGAAATCACATCGGCGGTTTCGCTCAGCCCGATTCTTGAACGCACGATATTCTCGCCGTCCCTTGTGTCAACGCCGGGTTTTATAAGCCAAACCTTGCGGTTCTTCTCCTCATAGTTGAACTTGGTCATAAGCGCCTGAGCCGATTTTGACGAACCCATTGCGCCGTATTTGAAATAAAGTTTCGCCATGCTTACTTTATCTTAACTGTCCAGCCGAAGGTATCTGGCAGCTTGCCCCACTGAATACCCGTGAGGTTGTCATAAAGTTTCTGGGAAATAGCGCCGATTTCGCCGTTGTTGATTATCATTTTCTTGTCGCCCCATTTAAGCTCGCCGATGGGAGAGATAACAGCGGCTGTGCCTGAACCGAACGCCTCGTCAAGTTTGCCCTCGTCAGCAGCCTTGGCCACCTCTTCAATTGAAAGCCTGCGCTCCGTGACCTTGAGACCCCAGGACTTGAGAATCTCGATGCAGGACATTCTTGTCACGCCGCCGAGAATGCTGCCCTGAAGTGCGGGAGTTATAACCTCGCCGTCAATGACGAAGAACACGTTCATCGTGCCGACCTCTTCAATATACTTGCGCTCCACGCCGTCAAGCCAAAGAACCTGTGTATAGCCGACAGCATCGGCCTCGTCCTGCGCCTTGAGTGATGCTGCATAGTTGCCGCCCGTCTTGGCAAATCCCATACCACCCTTGACGGCACGGACATAGTTCTGCTCAACATAAATCTTGACGGGATTGAGTCCCTCGGGATAATACGCGCCGACGGGGGACAGAATGATGCAGAATATCAGATGATGCGCCGGGTGCACGCCGACATGCGGATCAACAGCTATAATAAACGGGCGGATATAAAGAGAAGTGCCCTCCGCTGTGGGAATCCAGTCCTCATCGGTGAGAACAAGCTGCTTTATAGCCTCGATGGCAAACTCCTCATCAATAGCAGGAATGCAGAGACGCTCGTTCGAAAGATTCATTCTCGCCATATTGCGGTCAGGTCTGAAAAGAAGGATTCCGCCGTCCTCCGAACGGTAAGCCTTGAGTCCCTCAAAGACCTCCTGACCATAATGCAGGCACATCGCCGCCGGGTCAAGAGACAGATCGCCGTAGGGTACAATTCTCGGATCATGCCAGCCCTCACCCAGGTCATAGTTCATGAGGAACATGTGGTCGGTATAGTAGTTTCCGAAGCCGAGCTTGCTCTGGTCAGTGGGCTTCGTCTTGGGAGCAGTGGTACGCTCAATCTTTATTTCCTGCATGGTAACATCTCCATCTTTACGTTTAATATATTTATTATATCACCCATTCCGACGATTTCAAGAGTTAAGATAAACAAGTATGGAAAGCTTTATAATTGAATTTTCTTGAAAACTTGATAAAACGTCAGACACCGCAGACAAATTGATAGGCTATCACGCGCTTTGCCGCTGTGCGCAAAGTTGACAAAACCCGTGATTTTTGTTATTATATGCTTGAGCAATATCACACAGAGAGCTTTGATGTGCCGAAACGATTTTGTGATGTGTCTTTCAATAACACAGCCGCACAAGGCTCCGTTTTTTCTCACCTGAAACGAAAAATTTTTTTGCACAGCTTTTAATTGATATAATCTTGTCCCTCAAAAGGAAGGTTCTATATGCTTAATACAGATAATTTATGTATGAGCTGCATGAAGCCTATCGGCGACCAGAAGCAGTGTCCTTACTGCGGATATCACTCCGATTCACCCCAGCTCGCGCCTTATCTTCCGGTGAAAACTGTTGTGGCAAACAGATACCTGATAGGTAAGGTCATTGATTTCAACGGCGACGGCGTCACCTACATGGGCTGGGATATGTCCGAGCGCGTGGCGGTGAAAGTGAGAGAATTTCTGCCTGACGCCATATGCTCACGCGAAAACGGAGAGCTCGGCATCACTGTCATGCAGGGCTGTGAGCGCGCTTTCAACGACTGCTATCAGAGCTTTCTTGAGCTGTGGCGCAAGCTGATGCGTCTTATGGGGCTTTCCGCCCTCATCAAAGTGACAGACGTTGTGGAGGATAACAACACGGCTTATGCCGTATACGAGCACACCGAGGATGTGACGCTCAGGGAATATCTGCTCTCGACCAGCACCGGATATATTCCGTGGGAGCGTGCGAGGCATATGCTCATGCCCGTGCTCTCAGCTCTCGGAACCCTTCACTCCGCAGGAATCATTCACAGAGGAATATCTCCTCAGACCCTGTTTGTTTCCCCGGAGGGGAAAGTCAAAATATCCGGCTTCAGCATTTGGCAGGCACGCACCGCCAGAGGGGATCTCAACCCGCAGCTTTTCGCGGGATATGCCGCCATTGAGCAATATGGCTTTGAGGGTCAGCAGGGCGCATGGACTGATATCTATTCCTTTGCCGCCGTGCTTTACAGGACTCTCATCGGAACCGATCCGATAGTTGCCACGACCCGTGTCACAAACGACAGGCTCATGATTCCCAGCAAATTTGCCGAACAACTCCCCGCATATGTCATAAACGCGCTTGTCAACGCGCTTCAGATTCTGCCTGAGGACCGAACCCGTTCGGTTGAGCAGTTGCGGGCGGATCTTTCCGCCTCGCCGACAGCCACGCTTGCCGGGGAAATACACGCCATGAACGAGGGCGCAAAAGATGCCCAGAACGGCATACTCAGCGAAAATCCATCGAAGGAGAAACAGCAAAAGCGCAACACACTCATAGCTTTTCTCATAACATTGGGAATCACGCTGTTGGTGGGCGTCATCATATTCGTCGTTCTGATGTTCACGGTTTTCAAGGATAACTTTGTGTCCCCGAATAAGGACACAACCGAACAAACCACCCTGCCCTCAGTCTCCGAGTCGGAAAACGCTCAAACCATTATTGTGCCCGACTTTACGGGGCTGAGCTACGATGCAATTTCCAAG
>SAMEA3663263__coassemble_177_pt1 | contig 19538 bp, 19 predicted proteins | sample SAMEA3663263__metabat2_low_PE_013 | metagenome-assembled genome bin SAMEA3663263 (sample SAMEA3663263) | pig gut metagenome | biome: pig gut; feature: pig-associated habitat; material: faeces | place: China | collected 2013 | reverse complement strand
GCCCATATTCTACCACACTTGCCTTTATTTCGCATCTTTTCTGTGCGGTATTGCCCTATAAGTGGGCGGAATCGTCTTTACGGTATATTTTCCGTGGCACAAGGTCGAACACAACAAATCATCTCCCTTTGGATCAGGATGCAGTCGATCAAATGAAATCAACATTACATCCGCAGGGACGAGCTGAGCCCGCTTTTTTAACACAAGCGGATCAGATTCGAATTCTGATCGTCTTCCGTAAATCAAACCATATTGAGGAGCAAAGGTTTTCTTCCTAATCCAGTCCGGAATATCAAAACATTTGTAAAACTGCAGCACATTCTCAGGTTCACTTAGGATAGCTTTCCATTCCGTTATTTGACCTAATGCCTGCGTGAATTCGGCGGATTGCGTGCCGGATGCGGTAAATGTCCTTTTGTTCGGCTTCTCAATTTCAATCAATACAGGAGTAAAAAATAGGCTATCCTGTGCTAACCAGATGAAATCAGGGATACGCGTAAAAAGACCGCCGTTGAGCTGGGGTTGAGAAATCAATGATTGAGTAAAGGGATAATGTCCAGAAGTACCAAACAGTTCAAAGGCCCCTGGGACAAAGGATGGGTTTCGCTCTAGGAAATGTTGGAAGGCTGATTCATCATTTCCACATTTTTGGAGAAGCGATTGATACTCATCGTAACTGCTTCGGGAGTATTCATCCCATGATATCGGGGCAGGCGCATTCTGGATAATTTCATAATTTTTCTTAAACATAGTTGCGCCTCCACATATAACATTTTAGATAATTGTACTTCCTAAAACACCAAAAATCAACACCTGTAGAAGCAAGGAGAAATTACATGAAACTTATTATCGCAGAAAAACCGAGTGTAGCGAAAAGTATTGCATCGGCCCTGGGTGTTACATCCAGGGCCGATGGCTTTTATGAGGGAAACGGATTGATTGTTTCCTGGTGTGTGGGCCATCTGGTCTGTCCTATGGACGCGGCGGGCTATGACGAGCATTTCAAAAAATGGCACTATGACGATCTTCCCATTCTGCCGGAGCCTTTCCGCTATGTGATTGCCCCCGGCAAGGAGAACGCCTTTGAAAACCTCCGTACCCTGATGAACCGCCCGGATGTGGATACGGTGGTGAACGCCTGTGACGCTGGGCGCGAAGGGGAACTGATTTTCCGGCTGGTGTATGAAATGGCAGGCTGCAAGAAGCCGGTTCTGCGCCTCTGGATTTCCTCTATGGAGGACATGGCAATCCGTGAGGGTTTTTCCGATCTCCGCCCCGGTAGCGAGTATGAAACTCTGTATCAGTCTGCCCTTTGCCGCCAAAAGGCAGACTGGCTGGTGGGGATCAACGCCACCCGACTTTTCTCTGTACTCTACCACCGCACCCTGAATGTGGGGCGCGTCCAAACGCCTACCCTGGCAATGCTGGCGGAGCGTGACGCAAAGATCAACGGTTTCCAGAAAGAGAAATACCATCATGTACGGCTGAAGGTGGACGGGGCCGAGGCGGTTTCGGAGAAAATCATATCCCCGGAGGACGCCCAGGCGGTACAGGCGGCGTGTTCTGGCGCCTCTGCGGTGTGTACCTCCGTCACCCGTGAGCAAAAGAAGGAGCAGCCCCCGAAGCTCTATGACCTGACCACCTTGCAGCGGGAGGCAAACCGTATTTTCGGCTACACGGCGAAGCAGACCCTTGACTACGCCCAAAGCCTCTATGAAAAAAAGCTGCTGACCTATCCCCGGACGGACAGCCGGTATCTTACCTCCGATATGGCGGAAACGGCCTCCTGTGTGATCCATCTGGCAGCGAAGGTGCCGCCCTTCGACGGGTGCGCCAGTTTCTTCCCGCTGGTCGAGCTCATGGTTTCGGACAAGGATGTATCCGACCATCACGCAATCATCCCCACAATGGAGATTGAAAAGGCGGATATCAAGGCTCTGCCTGTGGGCGAGCGCAATTTGCTCGTGTTGGTCTGCTGCAAGCTGCTGTGCGCGTCTGCGGAGCCTTATGAGTATGAGGCGGTCACGGCTACATTTGACTGCGGCGGCTATACCTTCATGGCGAAGGGTAAGCGTGTCTTGGCCGAGGGCTGGCGTGAGATCGAGCGTATCTTCTGTTCCTCCCTGAAGGAAAAGCCGGAGGATGCAGACAGCGGCGGCGTGTTGCCCGACTTCACCGAGGGCCAGCCCCTTGAAAATGTGGAGGCCGTCATCACGGAGCACTTCACCTCCCCGCCCAAAGCATTTACGGAAGATACCCTTCTGTCGGCTATGGAGCGGGCTGGTGCGGAGGATATCCCGGAGGATGCGGAGCGCAAGGGCCTGGGGACCCCGGCGACCAGGGCAGCCATCATTGAGAAGTTGGTGACTGCCGGATTTGTGGAGCGCAAGGGCAAGAGTCTGATCCCCACAAAAGCCGGTATCAACCTGGTCGCGGTATTGCCGGAGCCTCTGACCTCTCCCGTGCTCACCGCTGAATGGGAGCAACGCCTTTCCGCTATTGTGAAGGGCGAGGCTGATCCGGGCGAGTTCATGGAAGGTATCCGCACCATGACGCGGGAGCTGGTCCAGACCTATTCCCATATTTCCGAGGAAGGGCAAACACTGTTCGCCCCGGAGAAGGAGGTGATCGGCGCCTGCCCCCGCTGCGGCAAGCCGGTGTATGAGGGCAAGAAGAATTTTTCCTGTTCGGACCGGGCCTGTGGGTTCGTCCTCTGGAAGAATGACCGCTTCTGGACCTCCCGCAGGAAGGAACTGACAAAAAAGATGGCGGCTGACCTTCTGAAAAAGGGCCGTACCAATGTCAAGGGGATGTGGTCTGAAAAGAAGGAGTCCACCTATGACGCGGCAGTGATCCTGGACGACACGGGCGGCAAGTACATCAATTTCAAGCTGGAGTTCCCCAAAAGAAAGGCTGGTGCAAATGGAAGAAAATAAAAGGATCGAAAGTTTACCCGAAGTGAGGGCGGCGGTGGCCACCCTCTCCCCGGAGGACCGGAAACTGCTGGCGGCGGTGCAGGAGTCTCCGCACCGTTTGACCTCTCTGGAACAATTCAAGGAGTTTTCCAAAAACAGCGAGTATTTCATCCTGGAGGATAACATCCATAGTGAGGCCGATCTTGGCTGGCGCTATATCGCAGAGCACATGGATATCCGCTTGCCGAAGGAGCTGCTGGAGGCCATTGATCCGGTTCCCTTTGGCAAGTACGCTATGGAGGACGAACAGGGCTTCTTTACTTCCTACGGTTACCTGTCTCTCTCAGGTGACGAGTGGCAGCATGAACATGTGACAGACCGCCCCCACCAGGAGGCGGAGAAAAAGCCCTCTATCCGGGAACGGCTGGAACAGGGCAAAAAAGAATGTGCCGGCAGGCAGACGCAGCCCCAGGCAAGGGGCAAGTCTGAACCGGAGCTTTAAGGAGGTGCTGATCTATGCCGAGCTATGGATATGATAAAGATTACCCGTTTGCCGCCTTCATCACCAATTTAGGCAAGTACAATGAGGGCGAGCTTGTGGGCGAGTGGGTGAAGTTCCCCACCACCGCCGAGGAAATGAAAAAGGTGTTTGACCGGATCGGGATCGGCCAGAAGGATGACTTTGGGCAGCCCTATGAGGAATGGTTCATCACCGACTATGACTGCTATGTGGATGGCCTCTATGACAAGCTGGGCGAGTATGAAAGCCTGGACGAGCTCAACTATCTGGCGTCAAAGCTGGATGAAATGAGCCAGGGCGAGTACGAGCAGTTCCAGGCGGCTATGGAGATCGGCGACCATTCCGGTAGCGTCCAGGAGATCATCAATATGACCGAAAACCTGGACTGCTACGATGTGTACCCGGATATTCACGACTATGACGATCTGGGCCGGTATTACATTGACGAGCTGGACGCCATGCAGGTACCGGAGCATTTGAAGAACTACATTGACTATGAAGCCTACGGTCGGGATATTGCCATGGATGAAAGCGGCGACTTTACTGATCTTGGCTATGTGAGAGATACCGGAAGTTCCTTCCATGAGTATTACGATGGCGAGCGTGGCAGTATCCCGGAGGAATACCGGGTGATGACCTTCCAGGATGATATCCCGGAAGAAGAATTATCTGAATGGGCTATGGATATCGCCTACGATATGGACGAGTTTTTCCGGCAGCACGATCCGCAGTACGCGGCGGAGCACCCGGAGGAACACGCGGCGAAAGAGGAAATTTACGAGAACCTGACCGCTGGCCGCATTTCTGTCCTGGAAGAAAGACTGGCGGCCCTGGGCCAGACCCAGGAGGACTATTTACCTTCGGAGCTGGAAAAGTACAAGGAGGCCACCGGGTATGAGGAATTTTTGGATGTTGACCCGGCCGCGATCCGGGAGGCGCTGCAAAACCCGGACCGATCCCACATCGATGAAATGATCTCCTTTGCAGAACAGGCGGAACGGGAGTATGCGGCCCAGGCCGCCGCCTACGTGCAGACCCCGGCGGATATCGTGGAGCAGGCGCGGGCGGTCCAGGGGGAACCGGCCCCGGAGGACAGCTTTTCCATCTATCAGCTAAGGGGCGGGGATGAAACGCTGGATTACCGCTTTGAGCCGCTGGACAGTATCCACCGAAACGGCCTTTCTGTTGATCCGGCAAACTATGAGATGGTCTACACCGCCCCGCTGACGGAGCGGGACAGCCTGGAAAGCATTTATACCCGGTTCAATGTGGACCGCCCGGCAGACTTCCACGGCCATTCCCTGTCCGTGTCGGATATCGTGGTGCTTCATCAGGATGGCAAAGACACCGCCCATTACTGTGACCGCTTTGGTTTCTCCCAGGTGCCGGAGTTTTTGCAGGAACGGCAGCGGACGCTTATCCCGGATGATCTGGAGACCGGGGAAACGGTGCGGACGCCCAGGGGCAGCTTCTATGTGACCGCCATGAGCCGGGAGCAGATGGAGGCGGCCGGGTACGGCCTGCACCATCAGTCTGATGATGGGAAGTACCTTATCATGGGGAACGGCACACGGGCCTTCGCTGTCCTGGCGGAGCAGCCCGAAAAGGATAATCCCATCCGCACCGCCGAAATGACCCTGGAGGATGACTACGGCATGATCGACGGGGTTCTCAATAACGGGCGCCGTGGCGAGGAAGTGGAGAAAGCTGCGGAGGCAGCCGCAAAGAGTGAGCCGGAAAAGAAAACCTCCATCCGGGAGCGGCTGGAGGACGCGAAACGGGAGTGTTCGGAACGCAAGCCCCCGGAGAAGGGACGCCCCAGCCGTGAGGCCCCGGAGCATGGTGAGCTATGAGCCGGAGCAAGAAATGGCGGCTGGAATGGTCCTTCTTCCGGGGTGAAAACGGCAGGCGGCAGTATAACGAGGTCTGCCAGGGCTGCGTCCATGACTGCAAGCAGAGTTTCCAGGCGGTCCTGGTGTCCTGCCCCCGTTATCTCTCTAAACGCTCCAAAAACTGCAAGGATAAGGGTTGAAAACAAGCCCTGAAATCCCCTGTGGTGGCTTTTCGGAGGGCGGCCTTAATGTTTTCCCATGCGGCGGTGTTTCCGCTGATACAAGAGGAAAAAGATTGATTTTCGCACACTTCCCATAACACAAAGCGGGAGTACAGCTTCTCGGTTCGTCCGATCGGCTGTACTCCCGCTCTTTCTTATTCTTCGATGGGCATAGCCATCGTCCGTTTGGCGATATGGTTATGAGCAATACGGAAATCTTCTCTAAACTTCTGTACAAGTTGAGGGTTGTCTTTTTTCCAGAAGTCCATCAGTTTTGTGCTTTCAAAAAACTGCCGATGGTCAATGAACCACTTTTTGTATTTTTCTCGATCCTTTTCTTGTTTATAATCATCAGATTTGGGACCGTGTTCGTTAAAGTAATCCCATGTAAATCCTACTCGTTGAGCACCACCAGACCAGAAATCGTGATCCGAGCCAAGAGATAAAAGGTACTCATACAGCATTTCTTCTGGACTTTTTTCACCAGGCAATTTGAGTATATTTCCAAGGCTATCCCTCATGGCTTTGGGGATTTTACTAAGTTGCTTTTCCGTAACATCTCCATCAAACACAATAAGTGTGTTGCCGAAATACTGTAAATCTGCACCATAAAGATTAATTAACTGATCACAACCAATTGTAATATCAAGTTCATCCACATACACAAGATAATCTTGAACGAGATATTTCAAGAACCATCTTGCTTCTGCATCCTCAGAATATAACTTAGTTTTATTGCTATTTTGAACAGCAGAAATAATCATCAAATCACTCTCAATCTCTGTGAAGGGAGGATTGCGCTTTATTTCTAACTTCCGGTTTGCATTAGTCAAATAATAGAGCTCAACCTTATTATTCACAGCATCATCGTGATTATTATATGCAGTCTGCTTACAAATATCCCGCAAAAAACTGAGACTATGGGTCGTAACAACGATCTGAATCTGATTACTCCTGGCCTCTTGGGTGAGCAGATTAATCAACTTGCTTTGAGCAGCAGGGTGAAGTGTTGCGTCAATTTCATCAATGAGCAGAACACCGCCTTGCCACGAATCGCCTTGTTCTTCTTTCAGCTTTCTAAACGAAAGTAATGCCAAAAGAATCTGGCCGAGGTTGTCTTGACCAGATGAGTTAGTTAAATAATCGTAGTGATCTGTGCTGATGCCTATACCGCTTTTTTTATCAGTCTCGCCGATGGAATAATTTGTAACCTCCTGAACATCCGTCTGCATTGATAAAATACTTTTGTATTTCTCAACAAACCACTTGTGATGTTCTTCGGACTTAAAGGAGATAGCTTTTGTAGAAATAGTACCATCTTGCGATTCGCCGATAGGGAAAAGACGTGATAAGCCTAAATAAAGAACCGGATAATTAAACTTTGCTTCAGTTTTCTTGCCGTCGCCCAGCTTTTTGAACGGGATTACTCTAAAGCGTTCTTCGTGAGGAGCTTTTTCTTTTTTGTCCTCATTAGCAGGCATTGCTGGGCCTTGATCCCCAGCCGTTCCATCCTGTTGCTTTTTGCGGAATTTATCCTTAGTTTGCCATGCAGTTCTGAAACTGCGATAATCTGTTTCGTTGCCATTTTCATCGCATAAGGTAATCTCGAAGCGATCTGGCCCGATATTATCAAATTGTCTACTACCTTTGAACAACTCGCTAAACTCTGCACGAAAAGCCTTTGAAGAATATGTAACGCCATCTTTCTTCTTAAGTTCTCCGGAATTTGCAATCATACCTAAAATAGTAGACTTCCCCGTAGAATTTCTTCCGCTCAAAACAGTCAAGTATTTACCAAGGAGGATTGTCTGATTCTGAAATAGCCGAAAATCCTTAATCTGTATCTTTTTATACATAGCCTATACTCCTTGCTTATACTTCTGTAAGTTGGAAATCCCCCATGCATTTTCTTACTTCATCGGATGGAGGCAAAAGGTCAGAACTCTTAAAAATAATAATTTCCGAACCTTTTCCCTTATTAGCAGCACTATAATTCAAATTATAACGTCGTTGCACAAAACCGGAGTAGATTTCTCTTAATTTAGGAACATCGTCATAAGTAATAACCCATGGGCAATTTACGCCGTTTATAATACTGTGGGCAATATCAGCATGGTCAGTTGGAGAGAAAAAGTTTTTGTAAAGCCTTTGTCCGTTCTCGTAATATGGAGGATCAAAATATGCGAAAGCGTTGGTCTGATATTTAGGAATTACACCGCTAATAAAACTACGGATTTCTTTGTTGTAGACTACAATCTGCGATTTGTATTTTGCAATTTCCTGAATTCGACCAATTAGCGCAGCTCGGTTAAACCGTGCGTCCATACTATATTTGCCAGTCTGATTGTATCCACCTATCGGTCCTGCGTTGAGAATGCCCGACCTATTTGTACGATTGAGATAAAATGCCGCAAACCCCAACTCAACAGAGTATCTGTTGTTCTGTGTGCAATATATTTCCTTCTGGTGTTTCCACTCATCAATTGTGAGTGGAGTGTGTTCGATGAGATCAATCAGTTCTTGCGGAGCCTCTTTTAGCGCACGCCAGAAAGAATAAATGGCTTTATCATAATCATTTATAACGATTTGATTTACTGCACCTTCAATGAGCAAACTTAGCGCAACACCAGCTCCACCGGCAAATGGTTCAATATATGTAATGTCGGAGCCTCCGGACTTTTCGATGATAAGGCGAATAAGCGGGGCAATTTTACATTTACCACCAGGATAACGTAAAGGAGAGTAATTCACTAAGTTCACCTCTTTTCTAAATAAAAGAATTTAAACAATCAGGCTTTCTTTTTAGCATATCTTTGCTGACCAGAGGACGTTTTTTCCAAGATATCAACAATATCAGGATGGGTCTTAATGTAATTCAGAAATAATGTTCCGAGCAGTAGCCGTTCACTCCTTGAAATGCGGTTCCATTCATAACCACGAAACAAATCTTTTACGAGAAACACTTCCCCAGGTTTAAGATTTGCTGTTTCATTGATAGCTCGCTCTAATAACAGATTTGCTTCTGGCATAAAACATCCTCCACCAACAACTTTGAAAACAACATTGTTAATATTATTATACACAGAAACTATGAATAAATCAATGCATCTGTCGAAAAATGGAGGGATCATGTTAGTTCGTACACTTTACGCTGCTCTTTTTCCTCTGATCCATGCAGCAGCGTATCCACATTCTTTTTGATGGTCTCATATTCCTGGACCTCGCTTCTGGCGGTTCGGTATTCAGCAAGCAGCGAGTCCTTCTTTTCGGTGAGTGCGGCCAGTTCCTTTTCCATGCGCTCCGCAGAGGGCACCGGAACGGCACCCAGTTTCTTTAGCTCCCTGGCGGCGGACTCAAACAAGATGATCTCGCTCTCATGGCCCCGGAGGAATTTCTCTTTATCCCTGGACTGGCGGTAACGGTCATAGACCGGCCGGAGTTGACGGTAGGTGGCGGCGTGCTTCATCACAAGGGACAGATCCGCTATCCGGCGTTCTGTGTCCTTGATGGAGGTATGAGCGGTATCCCTTCGCTCCGTCAGGCCGGCCAGTCTGTTTTCCAGTTCTCCATAGCTGCTGATTCCATTCTCCGTCAGGAAGTTCATGGTCCTGGCGGCCTGTTTCAGATTATTCAGCTTCGCCCAATGCGCGAACCCGGCGCTCTGCTGTGCCTTGATATTATTCTGAATGTCAATGAGTAGGCTGATCCTTCCGTCACGCTGCTTAGGCTGTCTGGAAGGTCTGGAACGTCCGGCGATCCGGGCGGTGATGGCTTCTTCCGTGTAGTCTACGCCCAGGGTTTTCATCCGGGTAAACCGCTCCTGGTCTGAGGCCCGGCAGGAAACATATTTCCCCCGCTTGATCTCGTATCCTTCCCTCTGCAGGCGGAGCAGCAAATCTTCAAAGTCGGCGGAGACGGGGATCAGCCGGTCAATGGCGGCTTTCAGCTTTGCCTTGTAGCTGGTCCCGGCCTGGGCCGCCTGGTGTTCAATGTAGCTCTTGCCCTTGTCCTGTCCGGGGATGATGACCGATAGGCCATGCTCTTTGCATATCCGGTCGCTGGTGCGGCGGATATAGTGATAACTCCGCTTGTTGGAGTGGTAATGCTTGTGGTCCGTGAAGCTGACCGCATTGAAAATCAGGTGGTTATGAATATGATTTTTGTCAATATGGGTGGTAAGTACAAACTCGTACTTGCCACCCAAAATTTCTTTTGCGAGCTGCATCCCGATCTCATGGGCTTCCTCCGGCGTCACCTCCCCAGGCTCAAAGGCTTGAATCAGGTGGCGGCCCAGGTGGGTGCCCTTGTCAATGGCGTGGCGGCGTGTCCATTCAAATTCAATGTCCGCAGTTTCAGCGGCACAGCCGAAGGAGGACACCAGTAGCTTCCCATCCGTCTTGGCGGGATTGCAGATATAGTCAATGGCCGCTTTCAGTGTTGACTTGATAGGATGCGTCTTTGTAACTGCCATATCTCGTCCAGCCTTTCCCGGATTTCCTCCATGTCTGCCTGATAGGGCGAGCCGGTGGCGTTGATCCGCTTTGCGATCTGGTTGATGTTCCGGCCGATGGCGGAAAGCTCCGAGGTAAACGCCTTGATCTCCGTGGTATCGGTGTAGATGATATATCCGTCAATCGCCATCTTGCGGAGATAGGCGCCATAGCGCCGGGTGGGGAGCTGGGCCATCTTCTCGTCAATGAGGCGCTTTTCTTCCTCCGTGACGTAAAACTTCATCTGGATATTCCGTTTTCGGTTCGCCATGCGCCGCCTCCGTTCTTTATAAGGGTTTGGGATTATCCCAACAAGCATTTTTCATTTTCGGGCAAGGGACCTGAAAATCAGAAAAATCGCAAGCGGGTACTCGCTTGCTGTGCTTGCTATCGTTTCTTTTCTCGTACCTAAGTAATACCAAAACCTTCACTTTGGCTACCAAAACGCAAAGAAAAACGCTACAAACTTTGTCCGTTCATAGCGTCTATCAGTTCCTATTCAGTTGTTTCGGGAGCATGGTCATTCCCCCTTTTCTCTGGCGTCCAATACAGCCTGTACGGTGACAATGATGATCCCGATTTCCCGGTCGGTCAATTCATCTGCCAGAGCGTCAAGCTGCCGGCGTGCCGTGGATTTTCCATCTGTTGTGTCCCCAAAGAGGAATTGATCCACAGAGATATGATAGCGGGACATGAGCTCAAAAAAGATTTGAAGGCTTGGATGTTGCCCCTTGTTCTCAATGTTGGCGAGATAACGAGGCGAGATATACATTTCGTCACTCACCCTGTTTCTGGATTCTTTGCGTCCTTTCCTCGCCGCTTTGATAGCTGCCCCGAAGGGCTTGAAATTGTATTTTTCCACTGGTCTTTTTGCCATATTCATTCACCCAGTTACATTTTACTGTTCACCTTTCTTTCTGGATATGTCTGTACAGTTCCCTTAATTAGCCAAAATAATTCATAAAATATGGTCTGAGGAAGTTCACTTTCTTTATGAAATCTTCAAAATTGTCCGGTATGCTATCCGTAAAATCAAAGTAGAAAGGACTTGATTATATGGATATGATTTTGAAAACAACTGACCTCTGCAAAAATTTCAAAGGGCAAATGGCGGTAAACAATGTAAACATTCACATCGAAAGAAACTCTGTTTACGGTCTGTTGGGACCAAATGGAGCGGGAAAGTCTACAATCTTGAAGATGATCACGGGTATTCTGCGTCCAACGTCCGGCGAGATTGAATTTGATGGGCATCCGTGGAGCCGTAAAGATTTGAGTAGTATTGGGGCCTTGATCGAAACGCCGCCGCTATATGAAAACCTGACCGCATATGAAAATCTAAAAGCAAGAACGCTGGCGTTAAATTTGCCGGAAAGCCGGATCAATGAAGTACTTGAAATTGTACAGCTTCAAAACACCGACAAAAAACGTGCAGGTCATTTTTCCCTGGGAATGAAGCAACGCCTTGGCATTGCTCTTGCATTACTGGCCCAGCCTGAACTTCTCATCCTTGATGAACCGACAAATGGATTAGACCCTATCGGTATTCAAGATTTGCGAGAGTTGATTCGCTCTTTCCCGGCAAAGGGAATTACCGTTATTTTATCCAGCCACATTTTGTCTGAGGTTGAACTGATCGCAGATCATATCGGTATTCTTTCAAACGGGAAATTGGGCTACGAAAGCGAAATCCACAAAGATGCTGATTTGGAGCGTATCTTTATGGATGTTGTCGGCAATACCAGAGAGGAGGGCTAATTGATGCTTGGTATCATTCGATCTGAATTACTGAAAATGCGCCATACTTTTTCCATGAAGCTGATAATTTTGGCTCCGCTTGTTACGCTGTTGTTGGGGTATCTTCTAAGTGGCAGCTATGTCCAACTTTCGGCATACAACTGGTGGTATTCCATGATTTTACCGCTTGTAGTTTCGTTATGTTCTGCAAGCATGATTGTCCGAGAGAAAAGAACTGGGATGCAAAATATAGTCTGTCTACCTGTACGGTTTGATAAAATCTGGCTTGGAAAGACGGCTGCATTCGCTATCCTGCTTTTTGTAGCTAACCTTTTGCTGTGGATTTCAACAACTGTTGTCGGTTTTGTGACAAAGGTCACTGTTTCCCCGCTGGATGGACTGATTGGTTGTATGCTTCTTTTTCTGACTTATATATGGCAGATTCCTTTTATCATGTTGTTAGTAAATTTTATGGGCTATATTCCGGCAGTCTTAGTATCTTTGGCTGCGAACATGATTCTATCCGCTGTTGGAGCTGAAGCTAAATGGTTCTTATATGTCCCTTATGCAATCCCGACACGCATTGTATATCCATTTTTCAAAATGCACGCAAACGGGATTCCTCTTGAAAGCGGCTCACCTCTTTTATCAGGCGAGTATGTTCTTCCCGCGCTGATTATCAGTCTGGTGTTTGCGTTGGTTGTTTTTTGGGTCAGTTCAAAACTGTTTTCGAGGGGAGGCCGGACACATGGATGAATATTGCCGCTATCTGAAAAGCGATGTTTATAAGCTGCGGCACTCCTGGTTCTTTGTGATCCACTTGCTTTTTCCGGTTTTTGGGGCAGCTCTTATGCTGATTTATTCCCGTTTATCATCCAGCAGCGAACTGAATAAGCTGGCAGCTTTCACACAGATTATTGCAATCGCATTTCCATTCGTGATCTCGGTTGTCTGTCAGATTGTTGCAGAGCAGGAATTACAAGCAGGACATTTTCAAAATATGCTCACGCTTCCCAACCGTAAAAAAGCTATTTTCTCCAAATTTGCCATCCTGCTTTTATCTGGATTGTTTTCTGTTACACTCACAACTGTTTTATTTGGGATTCCGTTTTCATATATTACGGGAACAAAACTCCCTGTGAGATTCTTTATTTTGATTCCGTTTGTCCTTTGGGTAAGTAATATTATGATGTATGGACTACATCTAATTTTAGCATTTCGCTTTGGAAGAAACTTAGGAATAAGTATTGGTGTAATGGGAAGTTTGTTGTCAGCACTTCTTCAAACAGGGCTTGGTACTGGACTTTGGTATGTGATTCCCTATGGTCTTGGGGTGCGCTTTGCAGAAAAGGCCTTGACATACCTATTCAGTTTACCACCTGTGGGAAATCTCGAAATTCAAATAGGGATTCTTTTCTGCACTCTTGTCACCTGTGGTATAATTGGCTTAGTAGCATTTTGGTTTTCACGATATAGCGGAACATTTTCCGATTGAAGCGAGGAAAAGCAGATGGGTTGTTTAGGAAATATAATATGGTTTCTATGCTGTGGCCTATGGCAAGGTCTTTCATGGGGGATTGCCGGTGTTCTATGGAGCATCACGATCATTGGCCTCCCGATTGGCCGACAGTGCTTTAAACTTGCCACTCTTGCATTTTTCCCGTTTGGTAAGGATGTTCAATATGGTGGCGGCACCTTATCTATGATTGCGAATATCCTGTGGATGATTTTCAGTGGTATTCCGTTGGCGCTGGTTGCATTGTTCAACGGTTTGCTGCTATGCTGCACAATTATTGGAATCCCGTTTGGGCTTCAATGCTTCAAAAACGCAAAACTGGCATTGGCACCTTTTGGAGCAAAAATTATATACACCTAAAGAAAGGAGTGGGACAATGGCACATATCTTAGTGGTGGATGACGAGCCTGCAATGCTCCAGCTTATCCGGCGAGTGCTGGAAAAAGACCAACACTTTATTACCCTTTTATCAGACACATGCAAAGTCCTCAATATGAACTTTTCAAAATATGACCTCATTTTGCTAGATATTATGATGCCAGGACTGGACGGGTTTGAACTTTGCCAGCAGATTCGTTCCCGTGTAGATTGTCCTATTATTTTTCTGACGGCGAAAATACAAGAGACAGATATTGTACGTGGATTAGGGCTGGGCGCTGATGATTACATTACAAAACCGTTTGGAACGGCTGAGCTTCGGGCAAGAGTAAATGCCCACTTGCGGCGTGATACAAGGGAAAAGAAAAACTCCTTTTCTATTTCCGGCATAGTGTTTCATCTCAATGCCAAGGAAGCGGAGTCACAGGAGCAAAAACTTCCATTGACCAAAAGTGAGTACGAAATCTGTGAATATCTGGCACTTCATCACGGACAAACCTTTACGAGAGAACAAATTTACGAAGCCGTTTTCGGTTTTGACGGGGAAAGTGATAACTCTGTTATTTCCACTCATATTAAAAATATCCGTGGAAAGCTGGCGGCCTATAATATGGCTCCGATAGAAACCGTATGGGGGGTGGGCTATAAATGGGTGTAAAAAAATTGCGTTCGGTATTCATGCAGTATGCGATATTCCTTGCACTGGCAGTTTTTATTGTAATCGCAGTTAATGTGGGGGCTTATCTTTTTGGAGTGAATATGGGTGCCATATATCCTCTAAACAGCATAAGTACCGAAATAGAGAATGTGAAAGGGAATCTACAATCCATTGAGCAGCTTTCGGAGAACGATATACCACCCCTCTGCGAGTATGTCATGTTTACAAAAGACGGACAGTATGAAGTCGGCTCTATTACTCCAGAGGACAGCACTCTTGTTTGGAATATTTGCATTGAAAACGGCCGGACGAGTGGTAATCCGTATCTTTATTCTGTCATTGATCGGGAAGATGAAGTTTTAATTTTGAGATACCGCATGACGGCTCAATTTAGAAATAAGACCCTGAGAAGTATTTTCCCGTCTGCCGATTTGCTTTTAATCATCATTATCCTGCTGGAAATACTGGCCTCTCTGTTTGTCATATCCTATATTTTCGGCAAATATCTTGGGAAAAAGATTGATAAGCTGCTAACTGTCGTTTATAAAATTGAACAGCAGGATTTGGATTTTGAAATTCAAAAAAGCAAGCTATTTGAAGTAGACCAGGCATTGGATGCGCTCGATCACATGAGGATTGCATTGAGACAATCTCTTTCAAAACAGTGGTATGACGACAAAATGCGGCAAGACCAGCTTTCCGCTTTAGCGCATGATTTGAAAACACCTCTTACGATTATCCGTGGCAATACGGAGTTGCTTTTTGAAACTTCTCTTTCAACGGAACAGCGTGAGTGTGCGGAATACATTGAGAACAGCTCCTTACAGATGCAAGACTATGTGCAAACCTTGATTGAGGCCACAAAATCGTGGGATAGCTACCAACCATGTATGAAAAAGGTCAATATGGGTTCTTTGCTTATGGGGCTTAAAAATCAAATTGACGGTCTATGTGCAGTGAACAATATTACCCTGCATTGGGATTGTGGGCAATATCCTGCATATATTACCGCAGATCACGATTTGCTTATAAGAATGCTCGTTAACGTGCTTTCAAACGCGGTTGAACACACCCCACAAGGGGGGAATGTCACTTTTGAAGTATGGGAGTATAATAACGAACTTTCTTTTCGGATTACAGACACAGGAACGGGATTCTCTGACGAAGCCTTAAAACACGCAACAGAGCAATTCTTTATGGACGATGATAGTCGAAACTCAAAATCTCATTATGGTATCGGTCTGTATGTTGCGGCATCCATAGCAAAAAAACATGGCGGAAAAATTATCTTAGAAAATTCTGTCGTTGCGAGCGGAGCGAAAGTTACAATACAAATTCCTTACTGACACGCGATATTGGGAAAGGGTGGCTTTTAGCCGCCCTTTTTTCTAATCTTTATGGAATCTTCAAAAATTCCAGTTAGCATATAGTAGGAGGTGAAATTGTGTCGCATAAAAAGAAATCGGGAAAGAAAAAGCGTTTGATACTAATAGGTGCGGTGTTGATATGTATTTTTCTCGGTGTTTGGACGATATGGGGAAATAAGGCGGTGATAATGAGTGAGTTTTCTGTTTCCAGCCCTCGCTTGCCGTCCTCGTTTTCAGGCTACTGTATCGCCCAGGTATCTGATTTACACAACACAGAGTTTGGAGAGGGCAATACAACTCTACTGCAAATGTTGTCTGAGTGCCAGCCCGACATTATCGTGATAACCGGCGATCTGATAGACGCCCAGCACACAAATATAGAAGTTGCACTTGATTTTTCGAAAGGAGCCACGCAAATTGCACCGACCTACTATGTGACAGGCAACCATGAAGCAAGCAGCTCTGATTATGCCATATTGAAAGATGGACTTGAAGCAGCCGGTGTTGTCATATTGGAGGACGAGGCAATCTATTTGGAAAGAAACGGCGAAACCATAACACTTCTTGGATTGGCCGACCCCGATTTCACTATCAAAGGAGGTTTGTTCGGTGAAGTTCCAGCAATGGTCAGCACAAAGCTGAAGAATATGCTCGAACAGGATACCGTGTATTCTGTCCTGCTATCACATAGACCGGAACTGTTTGAAACGTATGTAGCCTGTGGCGTTGATTTAGTATTAAGCGGTCATGCGCACGGAGGGCAAATCCGACTACCGATTGTCGGAGGGGTAATTGCACCAGATCAAGGACTATTCCCTAAATATGACGCTGGCCTATTCACTGACGGTAATACAAACATGATTGTGAGTCGCGGGCTAGGAAACAGTATCATACCTATACGGTTCAACAACCGCCCGGAGGTTATATTAGTAGAATTTAACGCCGAATAACGATACTCTAATCGAATATTGAAATTATCTGCCGCACGACGGCAAAAGAAAAAAAGCCGTCGTACAGCAGATACCTTTTCGTGCGCTTATGAAGCGGCGGCTTTTGAGAAATCAAGGCCGCCGTTCTTTTGTCCTCCAAAGGAATGACGCCCTGGCGCTGACAGACACGGCGGCTAATGGAGGTAGCCGTTGTGGTACAAGGACGCCATCGACATAATTTGACAGGAAGTTTCCTGCCAAAAAAAGAGTACATACCCACAGGGCAGATTTTACCCTCGAAGATGAATACACAAATCATGTAAATACTTTTTATAATTCCCTTGCGCCTGTCTGCGTCTTGCAGATGGGCGCATTTTTCTGTTTATGCGAGCCTCCGCCCCCCAGCGGAGCCTTTCATATAAATTTTCTTCTCTTTGCGGTTGCCAAAATCGCAAGCCTTGCATTACTGAGGCGAAAGGGAGGAAATCACCACCCCGCACCTGCGGGCGCGAAGGGAGGTGAGAAAATGAAAGACTCCTATGAGCAGCGTATTCAGAATCAGTTTGGCGCCTTCTGCGTCAAGGTTTTGAAGAATGAGGCCCGGTATATCCAGCGTGAATATGCCCGCCTCCGGGACCAGGAAAAATCCCTGGGCGAGCTGACAGCTTCCGAGCTGGAGCAGACCGTCGTATGGGACAAGCACTTCATGGACGAGCATGTCTTTAATGTGCAGGGTCTCCCGGTCGTCGTGGCCGGCGATCTTCTGTCCGACGCTCTGGCGCAACTGCCGGAGGGCAAGCGGGATGTGATCCTGCTGTCCTACTTTCTGGGGATGACGGACCGTGAGATTAGCGACAAGCTGAATATCGTCCATCAGACCGTATCGAAGCGGCGCCTTACTACGCTGAAAGAATTGCGCGAATATCTGATGAAGGAGGGATTTGAATGGCCGGACAAGTGAAACCTATCCCGGTGCCTGTGATCCTGGCAGCCGTGAACGGCGACGAGGACGCCCTTGCCGCCGTGGTCGCTCACTATCAGAAGTACATCCGGGCTCTTGCCACCAGGCCGCTGAAGGATGAATACGGGAATACATACCTGTATGTCGATGAAGATATGCGGCTCAGGCTGGAAACGAAGCTGATCCACAGCATCGTAACGGGCTTTAAGGTGCTGTCGGTCTAAAACCTGCGGGGCAAGTTTCTCTCCCTTTCCTTGCTCCAACGGTCCGGCAATGAAGTTCCATGCTCTTTGACAAAGAAAGCCCGATGGGAGGCCATCGGTGCAGCATAAGGCAGACGGATACATTCTGTCCTGTACCGAGCCATACGGCCGGTGCGCCATGACCTCCCTCCTGGGAGCGAGCGATCCACACTAGGCCGCAAAGCGGGCGTGGCAGCCCGTGGGCGGGGACGTACAGGCAGGTCAAAGATACTCGCGCGTTGAACGCCCTCAAAGCATTGCGCGCCGCACCCATCAGCATGGGCCGGGGTGAGACTCCCGTGGAGCTGTGCCAGCAGCCATCCGTGTTTGCCTATTCGGTTTTCATTTTGTATGTTACTGAAAGGGGAAAACTATGCAAGAAAAGAAATTGCCTGAAGACAATCATGAACATATTAATCAAAGTCCTCTGGAGGAAAGAACGACCTACCATATCGAAGGCAGGTCGTTTGTCGTACAGCCGGTATTCAAAAAGGAAAACGCAAATACGCTTGGGGCGATCCTTCTTCGTCTTATGCAGGCGGATTGTGAAAATAGCAGATAACCTATCAAAACCGGCTGACAAGGGATCGCTGGGCGCGGTATAATATAAGCATGAAGCTATCGTGCGAGAAAAAAGTTGTCCGGCTGTTCCCGGAAAGGAGGACTAATGAGACAGTCGAACAACAAAAAATCCCGTGACGTGACGGCCTTCCTCTATGAGAGGCTTTCCCGTGACGATAATCTGGAAGGTGAGAGTTATAGCATTGGCAACCAAAAGAAGCTCCTCACCAAAGTGGCAAAGGAGAAAGGCTATACCAACCTGGTGCATTTCCTGGATGATGGTATTTCAGGCGTCACGATGGACCGCCCCGGTTTTGTGGAGATGATCCGTCAGCTTGAAGAAGGACGCGCTGCTGCCGTGTTCGTAAAGGACCTTTCCCGTCTGGGCCGCAACTACATAGAGGTCGGACGATTGACCGAGGAATTTTTCCCGGAACATGACATCCGCCTGGTGGCGGTATCCGACAACATCGACACCGCCGAAGGTGAAAATGAGCTGGCTCCGATCCGCAATTTGTTCAACGAATGGTACGCACGCGATATCAGCAAGAAACGCCGTATCAGCAACAAGATCAAGGGGAACGCCGGTGAGCCGATGGGACAACCTCCCTACGGGTACATCAAAGACCCCGACAATCCTAAGCGTTGGATCGTGGACGATGAAGCGGCCCAGGTGGTCAGACACATTTACGGCATGACCCTGGACGGGCTTGGGACGGAGCAGATCGCCGCCCAGCTTGAGCGGGAAGGTATCCTCACCCCGCGGGCCTATTGGCTCCAGAAGGGCATCAAGAGGCCCGGAAAAGGCAAGCAGCAGCCTCCGACGAAATGGAACAGCTCCACCATCACAAAGATACTGTCCCTGCAGGAGTATTGCGGCGATATCCTCAACTTCAAGACCTATTCCAAATCCTTCAAGAACAAAAAGCGGATTGAGAATGACCGTGAAAACTGGGTCATTTTCAAGGATGTGCATGAGCCGATCATTGACCGTGCCATGTGGGAGCAGGTCCAGCAGAAGCGAGGAAAGATACGCAAGCGCCGTACCAACGATGGGGAACGCAATATGTTTTCCGGTCTGCTGGTGTGTGCCGATTGCGGCAATAACCTCCACTTCCATTTCAACCAGGGCAACCCCGATATCAAGTATTTCAACTGTTCCAACTATAAGGGCAACCGGGGGACCTGTACCTATACACATTATGTCCGGG
>SAMEA3663263__coassemble_174_pt1 | contig 19687 bp, 15 predicted proteins | sample SAMEA3663263__metabat2_low_PE_013 | metagenome-assembled genome bin SAMEA3663263 (sample SAMEA3663263) | pig gut metagenome | biome: pig gut; feature: pig-associated habitat; material: faeces | place: China | collected 2013 | reverse complement strand
GGCATTGCAAAGACCGATTTGACTCCCGCTTATCTCATCACCGCAATTCAGATAGCAAATCAGACGGCGAAAATAATTGCGCAGATAAGCGCTGTCATCGGCAGTATAAAGGGAACGAAATAACACTGAACATAATTTATCAGACTTATAAAAGTCCTCATGGGCTGTATCAATAGTTTTGATACAGCCCATGATTATTTATCCGAATCTCTGTTTAAGCTCTGTTTTCAGTCTCCTGACCGCGTAATTTCTGACAAACTTGCATCTGCCGCGTATTCCCTCTTTTTTCGCGTTGTGCGCCCTGCGCTCATCCTCATCACTCAGTTGAAAATCAAATTCCCGTTTTTCAAGCTCGTCAAACATCGGAAAAGCCGTTTCGCACTTATTCTCATTTAACGTCGCCGTTGCGGCGAGAATGATGATGCTTTCATCCTCCGGCAGGATAACGCTGTCCATACCGTTTTCAATATCAAACGAGTACTTAAAGAAATACCGCTGCTTTGCAATAATATCGCCTTTTTCGCCGTGAGAGTGAGTGAAGCACCAGCCGAGCGTCCCCGGTTTGATATATCCCGTGTGACCCATATAATAGTTATCCCACGCTCTTTCTGTCTCGGACATTACCGTGAAGACGCAGGTTTTATCTCCGAGCTTTATTTGTGTGGGAGAATCACTGCCCGCTCTTGCTGCAAGAATATGCAGTCTGTCGGCGTTTGCGGGCAGTTTCAGCGTCTGGCCACAGCAGCTCATTGCAAGACCCCTGCTGTCCGGAAAGAACTCCACTCCCCCGCAGGATATCCTCTCCGGCAGAAGCTCAAGCGGCGCCGTCTCATGTCCGGCATACCCGCCATTCGGAACAGCTTCGGTATAATTGCAGTCAAGCTCTATTGGTACGCAGACGGTTCCGGCGGTTTTCGTTGAATTTTCAGTTTTCAGCGCAAAGCTCCTGACCTCAAAGGGTTTAAGTCCGAAAGTCAGCACTCCGTCAGACACGGAAAAATCCTCCCTGCTGCACGGCTCCTCCGAGGCCAATATTGCCCTGGCTGAACGTATCTCCGTGCCGATTTGCACCGATACTTTTCCGCTCTTCCCCTCACATTCATTGACACGCAGAACAATCTCATCGCCGCTCTGCGCCTTTTTCAGCGCGCGCACCACAGCGTTTCCCTCCACTTTCATGAAAGAAAAACTGCTGCCGAGGCTTCCGCCCGAAGCACTGACATTGAATGCCGCCATCGGCTGCATAAATTCGGCGCTCCTGCGCTGGATCTGAGCGAGGCTGTCCCCATCAACACCGCAGACGGCGAAGGAATAGCGGTTCTTCCCGAAATCAAGAAGATGCTGCGCGTCCCTGTAAGCGGCGAGCGGCGAGTGCATGCCGGTGAGCCGCAGAGTATTTTTGTCAGGTCTGTCCCAGCCGCAGCGGCTGTCGCTGAATACTGCCGTTGAAAATCTGCCGCTTCGGTCGCGGACAGCGGCAAAGTTTTGTGCCGGCACCTCGTACAGCCGTTTTGTGTTAACTCCCCGTTCAATCACTCCGAGGCCGAGGTCATAGACAACCTTATCGTTCTGTGCCGCAAGCGGGAACTCGGTTTTCAGCAGCGTTCTGAGACTGCGCCACTCTATCTCATTGAAAGCGCTGACATATTCTCCGCCAGCCTCAAGCGATATATACATTTCAAACACCGAGTTTCTTGCACGCCTGACAGTCTTTATGGTGACGCGGGCGGGTCCGCTCTCCTCGATATAAAACTCAGGGGCTCCCGCATATTCCGCAGGTGAAGCGCTGACCTCTTTGAAGTCAAGTTCCCAGGCAGGATAGGGCGCGAAGCCGTTGTAGTCATAAAGTCCCATACGTACAGGCGCTCTGAGAAGCTCTTTTTTGAGTTTTTTGTCATATATGCCGCATATGTCGCCGTTTTCGTCAAGGCTGACAGAATATCTCTCATTTTCAAGCGACCTGTCACTGACACACAGTGCGGTCTGCGCAGTGCACTTCTCGCCTGCGCGTATATCATAGACCGAAAATCCGAAGGCCGGAACGGCGGCACAGAAGGTCACTTCGGCAGTGCCTGAACTGTGTTTTATCTGAGAGGGCACCTGACGTCCCTGCGCATCGTATACCGCGGCATCCGACCCGTCCGGCAGGGTGATTCGCACACTGACACATCCGGTCCGCTCATATTGCAGAGGGTTGGTCACCATAACGGCATTCCCCCTGACAAACGAGGTGTCAGCAAGCTTTGAAAGCGCCCCCACGCCTGCGCGATACTCCTCAGCAAACTGATTGAGCGAGAGTATATAGTCATTCCAATTTCGATCGTAGCACTCAGCAAGCGAGGTGCCCGGAATATCGTCATGAAACTGATGTGCTATAACCCTCTTCCATGCCGTGTCAAATGTCTGCCGCGGATATTCGTGTGACGCATACAGGTCTGCAAAAACATTCATTCGCTCCGCAGCATCGGCAAGCTGTTCTGCCCTGCGGTTGAATCTTTTAGAGGCTGTCCTGGAGGTATAGCCCCCGACTCCGTGATCGGTCATAACAAGCTCGTTCTTCCACACGGGCAGACGGTTCTTCTGCTCCTCAGTCAGATTTTTCTCCACGTCACGGAATATTTCATCGGTGAAAGCCGCTTTCACATCAATTTTTGAGTCCGGATTCTTTTCCGCTTCCACCGCCACGGTTCTGACCGACTTTTCTCTCGGAGCGCCGCCCCTGTCTCCTATACCGTGCAGAATCATCGATACGGGCAGTCCGTATTTTCTCTTGTTATATTCAAGGCTGCCCCTGACCTTGGGATTCCGGCGCACGCACTTAAGTGAGCCGTTATAATCCCTGCCATCGGGAGACATATATATCCTGCTCCCGTCAGGGCCCCCCCAGAATCCGAAATCAAACGGTATCCCGTATGCGCAGCTCCAACACAGCTTCTGAGTGGTAAAGCCCAAAAGACCCGAATGAGCCGCAACACTCGGCAAAGCCCAGCCGAAGCCGAAACAGTCGGGCAGATATATATCCGCACTGCGCTTTCCGAATTTTTCCATAAAATAGCCGTTGCCGTAAAGTATATTTCTGAACAGCGCCTCTGGAGACGGGATATTGACATCTCCGTTTTCAAATGAACTTCCGGCAACCGCCCAGCGTCCGTCGGCGATATACCCTTTCACTTGTTCAAAAAGCTCCGGATAATACTCCTCCAGCAGCTCATATCGGTAACTCCCCTCAAAGCTGAAGCGGTAGCCGGGATACTTTTTAAACAGCTCCGCATTGTCCCTGACGGTTTTGGGCAGATATTCTTCTATTGTTGTCTCCAGCGTCCAGCTCCACGAGGTGTCAAGATGTGTGGTTGCGACCGTATAAATAGTCGGCTTCATGCGCATCCTCCCATTCGGGCAGAAAAATACCCGCAGTGTTACAGCATCAGTTTAACACCCTGCGGGTAAAAATTAAAGTATAAAATTAAAAGTTTATATAACCGAGGTGCTCAAGCAATATTTTCAGCCCCATGAGCATGAGTATAACGCCGCCGACAAGTTCCGCCTTCGATTTATATTTTTCGCCGAATACATGGCCGATTTTCACGCCTGCCGCGGACAGCAAAAACGTTGTGACCCCTATAAACGCTGCGGCGACCCAGATGTTGACATTGAGAAACGCAAAGGTTATTCCGACCGCCAGCGCATCAATACTTGTCGCAACGGCAAGCACCACCATCTTTGTGAATTTCAGCTCCGCCTTGTCGTCAGCCTCGACAGGACAGTCGGTTTTTTCCTTTCCGAAGCTTTCAAAAAACATCTTTCCGCCTATGACTCCGAGCAGCACAAAGGCTATCCAGTGGTCAAACCTCGTTATCTTATCCGCGAATCCGGTTCCGAGAAAATATCCGATAATCGGCATTCCGGCCTGAAACAGTCCGAAATATGCTCCTACCGTCGCGCTCTGCCCCAAGCTCGCCTTGCGCAAACACACGCCCTTGCAAATCGAAACGGCAAACGCGTCCATGGAAAGTCCCACGGCAATTATAAACAGCTCCGTTACACTCATATTGATTTCCCTTTCTCTTTTTACGAAATAAAAAAGACCCACCTGCGCCCAAAGCGCAGATAAGTCTCATCAATTAAAACAAAGCCAGATAAAAATCAGTGTGTTGACCTTGTTACGCCGAAGCGCCGACTACTCCCCTATTGCTTCAGACAGTATATCGCAGCGTCATCCGTTTGTCAAGTAAAATCAATTGAAATTGCGCAGTCTTTATGATATAATCATTTTTTAGTACGGTTGAAGATATATTTTTATTTTATGCACACAAGGAGTTTGCTATGAACAGTGACTTTTTGTCGTTCAGAGAGCGCTTTCCCGAGTTTGTTTATGACGGATATTCCGCCGTTGAGACAAATGAGGGAATCCTTTTAAAATTTGATTTTTCCGTTCCGGGGCTCTGCGAATTTCACCCGAAGACCCTCATTGTCACGGATAATCTTGAAATCGCAAACGATCCGTTTTCCGAATATGCCGACAGAATGGTGTTTTTTATCGGCATGGCGGAGGCTGTCAGCTACTGGAAGTGTGCCTGCCCCCCGACCTTTTCTGTCAGGTGCGGCAATCTGTCGGACGAGGATATTCACTTTTTCAAAAAGCTCTGGTTCAACGGACTCGGCGAGTTCTTTTTCCGCAACGGGATAGAGACGGACATAGACAGCTTTGTAAATATATCCGCCCCAAAAGCCTTTGATGCCGTCAGGTGCGGCGGATATCGGCGCACGGGGATTCAGATTATTCCCGTCGGCGGCGGCAAGGACTCCGCTGTCACCACCGAGCTTCTGCGCCCCTTCGGGGACAGTCTTCGTTTCTTCACAGTTAACGATCAGCCGGCCCGAACCGCCTGTGTTGAGGCCGCGGGCTACGGCGCGGAGAGGATCATACGAACCCGCCGCACCATTGACCCTGAGCTTCTGCGGCTGAATTCCGAGGGATTTCTCAACGGGCACACGCCGTTTTCATCTGTTGTCGCATTTATTTCAATGTACTGCGGTCACATAACGGGGGCGGAAAATATCGTACTTTCAAATGAGGCGAGCGCCAACGACTCAAATATAGGCGGCGCTGAGGTAAACCACCAATATTCAAAATCATTTGAATTTGAGCGGGATTTCAACATCTTGCGTGAAAGAAATTTTTCCTGCACCGCTTCATATTTCAGCCTTCTGAGACCCTTCAACGAGCTTCAAATCGCGAAGCAGTTTGCGGCATATCCGCAGTATCACAGCGTTTTCAGGAGCTGCAATGCGGGCAGCAAGCGCAACATCTGGTGCACCGAATGTGCAAAATGCCTGTTTGTGGCGATAATACTTTCGCCGTTTCTGCCGCCGGAGAAGCTTCATGATATCTTCGGCTGTGATATGCTTGACAAGAGTGAGCTTGTTGAGGAGTTTGACGGGCTTTGCGGATTTTCGGGCGTCAAGCCCTTTGAATGCGTCGGAACAGCGTCGGAGGTCACATATGCGCTACATGAGACGGCAAAAAAATACCGTGCCGCCGGCACCGAAATGCCGTTTCTGCTCAGACGCTTCTGCGAAAAGATACAGTCGGACCCCGACAGCGGTCTGCTTAAGGAATATAATAACGAAAATCTTGTCCCCGCTGAATTTGAGGACTGCGTAAAAAGGATGTATAACTATGTATCAGCAGCTGATTGATTATATCAGGGATAAAGAAATCCTCCTTCTCGGCTTCAGCCGTGAGGGACATTCCACCTATAATTTCATACGCCGCCATCTGCCGGACAAGCATCTCTCGATTGCAGATATGCGTGAAATTGAAATTGAGGACGAGAATGTCACCCTTTTCTGCGGCGAGGGCTATCTTGACGCCATAGAAAATGCCGACATTGTTATAAAAGCGCCGGGAGTGCCCCTGCTCCACTTTCAGAAGCCCGACGGGGTGGAGATAACCTGCCAGACAGATCTTTTCCTGCGCTTTGCCGATTGTGTGTGCGTCGGCGTAACCGGAACCAAGGGAAAGACCACTACCTCAACGCTGATATATTCTATGCTGCGCACCGCCGGAAAATCCGCCTGCCTTATCGGCAATATGGGCTATCCGGTTTTTGACAGCATCGAGGACTGCAAAGACGAAATCGCGGTCATAGAAATGTCCTCACATCAGCTTGAATTCACCACCCGCTCACCTCACATAGCGGTGCTGACAAATATATATCCGGAGCATCTTGACCACTATGACAGCTTTGAATGCTACGCCGCGGCAAAGCTCAATATCGAAAGATATCAGACGGCCGGCGACATTTTCATATATAACGCCGACCAGGGACTGAAGGGGTTATTCGACCCTGACAGCTATGCCGGAGAGGCTGTCGGCGTGAGCGTGAATGACCCCGATGCCGGGAATTTTGAGGGGCTCAACAACCGACTTATCGGCAGACACAATCTGCACGACTGTCTGTTTGCCGCACGCGTCGCGGACAGGCTCGGTGTATCGCACACCGACATAATTAAAGCTTTGGAAAACTACGAGGGCATTGAGCACCGGCTTGAGCCTGTCGGAGTTGTCGGCTCAATAAAATTTTATAACGACTGCATAGCAACCATTCCCCACTCCGTCATGTGTGCTGTTGAGGCTCTCGGCGATGTTGACTCGCTCATCTTCGGCGGTATGGACAGGGGATTGGATTATTCCGCCTTTGAGACGGCGCTTGAAAAAAGCAGCATAAGAAATCTCATATGCATGCCTGACACGGGTCACAAGATAGGCATGCATATGGCTGAGCTTGGCAGCGACAAGAATATTGTTGTTGTCGAGGATATGGAGGGTGCGGTTCGCACCGCTCTGAGCGTCACCCAAAAGGGAAAGAGCTGCTTACTCTCACCCGCCGCACCAAGCTATAACAGATATAAGGATTTTGAAGAGAAGGGGCGGCATTTCAAGTCCATTCTCCGCCGCATAGCGGAGCTTGGAGGGAAAACGAATTGAATTCATTTTCAGCCCGTGAAAAGGCTCTGTGCGCGCAGGTTGACAGACTGTGCACATCGGACCCTGCAGAAGCTCACGCACTCATAGACTCCATTGTCTCGGAATGTACTGCAGAGCAAAAGCAGTCGAGAACGGAGTCAGCAGCTCTCTCACGGATATGCTGCCGTTTCCTTATGCACCGCAAGCTCAAAAGCCGTCTCACGGATATTCTGACGCAGGACACCTCTCTGAGGAGGGCGCTTTTCGGCGAGCTCAACACCTATAAATACAGCCTCGTTTTTCTCTTCCGCAGACTGATAAGGTTGAACGATACCGCCCTGACGCATGAGCTTCTCACGCTGATGAGTGAAAATCCCTTTCGTGATGACAGCGCAAAGGACTACTCCGACAGATGGTCGCTCCGCTTTATAATAGACGAAGCGCTCAGCGCGCCCGAGGATTACCTGTGCCTGAGTGATGACAGCAAAAATATCATCAAGAAATTCATAACCCCGCCGGTTGAGTGACCGACGGGGCTTGTTCGTTATTAAATTACAAAGGTTTTCCGGCGGCTTTTCATCTTTGCGCCATCCTGATATGCTTGCAGCCTCTGACGCCGAGAAAATCCGCCACACGCTCGCTGCTGAGTATCGCCTTGCTGCACGGTTTGACATCAACATATTTCTTGACTATGGTATCCCTGCCCTCGTCCGCGGCACTGATTATTTCATCAAGATGTTCGCTGAGCATAGGCAGAAAATCCTCCGGAGTTGTTTCATAATAGTGTATCTCCGTCATCGCGCGTGGAAACTCAAACCGAATTTTGCCGCACCGCACGTCCGCTTCATTATATTTCGGACTCAGCGGACGGTTGTTAAGCTCACTGAAGCTGTAAGCGAACTCTATGTAATAATGGTTATCAAAAAATGAGCGGTGAAGCCATACTGTCAAAATGACTCCGTTATCTGATTTGCGAAAAAAATTATCGTTTCTCCCTGTGAATCCCTTTTCCCTGAGTGTTTTTGCACAAAGTTTGACAAATTCAGTTCTCTTCATGATAAAGGTTCCTCCCACAACCTTTTAACAGACATTTTCATTTATCTCTTTAACGATACACAAACAAAAAATACTTCAATCCCCAATGAAGTTTTCTTCCCCTCAAGCATAACATTAACCGCGCTTTTTGTCAATATGTTCCGAATTAATTTTTTAAAACACAAAAAAAGCAAGCAGATATAAAAATACTCGCAGAAGGAAACACGGCAGTTTGTTCAAGGATGGGGAAAAGATGGAAAAGAGGGGGCTGCCTGTCATCTTCTGCGAGTATATAGCCAAATTATATATCATGTCTGCATACTTTGAAAATGGTCAGAAAATATTTACTGTGCAAAAAAGTAACAGTTTTTCCGAAATGTCGCACAAGGCCTTATATTTCCGTCTGCGACATAAGATCATATCGAATCGGCGCAGAGGATAAAACCCGCCCGTCTGACAAGCCGGTAACACAGTGCCTGTCAGACGGGACAGTGCTAATTATTGAGTAAAGCGTTTTTATTCCGCCATCGACAGCTTTCCGCTTTTCAGACATCAATCCTTGCTGAAAATTTTCTTGTACCAGGGAAGCTCCTCCGTGGTCTGCGCGGTGCTCTCCTCCTGCTGAACCTTTTGCTCTATCGGGGGCGTCTGATAAACAAACATGACATTTGAAGTCATCCCCGGCGCCTTTTCGGTGTATATGTCATATTCTGAGCCGTATTCAAGCATTGCGCTGAGCTTTGAAATAAGTGCATCGGCATCCTCTGCAAGTATACCGTACTCCTTGAGCTTTCCGGCATAGTTTCCGCTACGGAGTGTCTGAAGCAGGGACTCGAGCTTGTCGATATTGTCATCGCTCATAAGCTCAGTCAGGGCATCTATCAGCTCACGGTTCTCCTCAATGGTACCCTGTATTTTTGATAGCTGCTCAACCGTTTGGGGTAAATTCTCTATCGCCTTTGCCACTTCGGGGTCTGACATATCCTTGGACAGCTCCTCGAGCAGCGGCATAACTTCGTTCATGTTCTCGGCAAGCTGCGGCAGATCCTTAAAAAAGCTCTGTATCAGAGGATTGTTTATAAGCTCGACAACCGCTTTTATTTCATCGGGATCTATGCTGTCAAAGAGCTTCTTGAACTTGTCAAGATTTTCCTGCGTCATATATTTGGGCAGAACCTCAAAGAGAACCTTGTTGTTTTCATAAAGCTCAACCGCCTCATTTATCATGCCTGTCAGCTCACTTATTTTGTTTGGGTCTGTCAGAAGTGTGCTGAGAATCTTATTCGGATCTATGGTGCTTATAGCGCTTTCAAGATCCTTTAGCTGTCCGAGGCTTGTCTGCAGTTCGTTCATACTCTCTGGAATTTTGATATCGCTGCCGAGCATTGAAACCGGTATCGCCGCAAAATACATATTACCGAGACTGAAATCATTTGCGTCCGCAGTAAGTGTAAACTCGGAGGCAAAGCTCAGGTCCTCAACATTGAGCTTGTCAAGCCCCAACGTTTCGTTCATGCCCGGGAAGCTGACCAGCATCGCTATCTGCTTTGATCCGTCGCCCACAAGCTTACCGTTGGTCATGGACAGGTTCTGGAAGCGCGATTCGGAAAGAATCATTCCGCCTACAACGACAATCGGTGAATATACTTTTACGTTTTTGCCCTCTATTTTTTCAGTTTTGCAGATGTTGTTTTTCATCGAAATCCTGATTTCAACTTTTCCGCTCTTGCCGGCGAGCTTATCAGGCTTTATCTCCTTGCCGTCAAGATAGTATTCGACTGATATTGTGACGGGGAGCTCCTTGGTGCTCTTGCCGCTGTAATAGAGGTCTGTCGTATTCATGTGCCAGGTGAGACCGTCTTTGTCCGTTACCGGCTGGATATCGCTCTTCACATTCTGGATATTTTTAAGGGAGCTGACATCTGTGACAGCCACCTCAGCCTTATCGGTGTGCAGCCAGTCGGTGACGGTGATATCGCTCACCTTGCCGCTGTTGTCCATTGAGACATATACGGTCTCGCTCTTTTGAACCGTGCCGGGGCTATTCGTATAATACACGGGAGTTACGTTTGTTTTCTCTGTTGTATCCGTTGTATCGGTTGTGTCATCCTTGCCCTTGCAGCCGCTCATGCACAGCACGACACTCAGAGCCAGTATAAGGCAAAGAACCGATTTTACTAAAGATTTTCTTTTCATTATTTTCTCCTCCCTGCGCTTTTTTGGCGCTTCTCGGCGGGCACACGCCAGCCTATGGTTGTTTTGTTGATAATGCTCTCAGTAAGAATCAGTATCGGTGGGAGCATAATCATAATAACAAGGGCGCTTATCACGGAGCCTCTTGCAAGCATTGCGCAGATTCCGCGCACTATATCTATATCGCAGATAAGATATACTCCGAAGGTTGCGCTGAAGAATACCAGCGCGCTTTGGAAAATCGAACGGCAGGATTCCTTGGCTGCCTTCTTCATGGCCGACACCTTATCCTGTCCCCTCTGAAGCTCCTCCCTGAATCGGGTGGTCATCAGTATGGCGTAGTCAACCGTTGCACCGAGCTGTATACAGTTGATAACCGTCGGAGCTATGAATGAAATCCGGGTGCCGAGAATTGTTGATATGCCGATATTTATCCATATGGCAAGCTCTATCGCGGCAACGAGAATGAGCGGAATCGAAACAGACTTGAAACAGATTGCTATCAATATAAATATCGCTATCACCGATATGACGCCCGTGACAACAAAGTCTCTGTCCGTCACATCTATCAAATCCTTGGTGAGCACGCCCTCACCTGTCAGAAGTCCGTTCGGGTCATACTTTTTGACTATCGCCGTGAGCTCATCGATCTGCGCGTTCTCCTCATCGGTTGCAGAGGCATAGTTCGTGTTGAGCATCATCAGCTGTTTGGAATCCTTGACACAGATCTCCTTTATCTCCTCCGGGATAACCGTTGTCGGGATTGCGGGACCGACAAAACTGTTGAGTGACAGCACTGAAGTTATGCCGTCCACCTCCGACAGCTCTTCTGTCATGGCGTTCACATCGGCTGGTGACATGTTGTCATCGAAAATTATGAAGTGCGTCGTCGCCATATTGAACTCTTCCTTCATCGTGTTGAGCGCCGCGACTGACGGGGTATCCTGAGGTATGGCCTCTGTCATGTTGTGATAAACATTGACATTGTCTTGCAGAATAAACGCCGGAACAAACAGCACAAGGAAGATTACGGCTATAACCTTCTTGTTTTTAATTGAGAACTCACACATTGCACCGAACTTGGGCACAAAGCTTCTGTGATGTGTTTTTTCGATAAGGTTATCAAACAACAGTATGAGTGCCGGCAGGAAGGTGACGACAACTATAACGCCGAGCAAAACGCCCTTTGCCATAACCAGACCCATATCCATTCCGAGGGTGAAGCTCATGAAGCACAGTGACAGGAAACCGAAAACGGTTGTCAGCGAGCTTCCGACAAGAGCTGCGAAGGTCTGCTTTATCGCAGATGCCATAGCGTCTTTTTTGACATCAGTTTTGCGTTTCTCCTCCTCAAAGCGATCCATGAGGAACACAGAGTAGTCCATGGTGACTGCGAGCTGAAGAATAGCCGCTATGCTCTGAGTAAGGAACGAAATTTCTCCGAATATGATGTTCGTGCCCATGTTGTAAACGACCGCGGTTCCGAGCGCCGTAAGCAACACGAGCGGAAGAATCCATGAGGTCATGGTAAACGACAGCGCGACAAGCGCGAGCGCTATGGCTATGACGATATAAATCGGCGCCTGGGTGTCAACCAAATCCTTGGTATCAACGGTTATCGCTGACATTCCGCTCATAAGCGAGTTTTTGTTCATTATCGAACGTATCTCGGCTATTGCGTCCATCGTTGTTTGAGATGCGCCGGAATATTCATACTGAACCATCATCAGTGTTGATCTTCCGTCCTCTGAGTAAAACGTGCTGGTAAGAACCTCAGGCAATATTTCCTTCGGGACGGTGATATCCATTATATCGTCCGCCCAGATGACGTTGCTGACACCCTCAACCTGCTTGATTTTCTCCTTTATCTGCTGGACCTCCTTGGCGGGAGTGTCCTTGATGATAATGATTGAGCTTGCGGCGTTGTGGAACGTCTCGTCAAGCACCTGCTCGCCCTGCACGGATTCAAGATCATCCGGCAGGTAAGACAGTATATCATAGTTTACTCCTGTTTTTAAAAAGCCTATAGCCGAAGGGATGATAAGCAACAGACAGATTATCGCCACCGTCTTCGGATGATAGGCTATCCACTTTGAAAGCTTTTCCGAAAGCATTTTTCTTCTCTCTCCTTTTCTATGCAAGCAGGCTTGCCGCTATTGAGCGAACACCGCTTTTCAGTTCGTCGATACTGTAAGGCTCTGATGTTATCGCCGCCTCGCAGCACACAGACGCTATCATCGTGGTAAGCATATATATATGCATCTCACTCTCCCTTGTTGTATATCCGTGGTTTACGAATATCCCAACAAGCTTGTCGTAATCTTCTCTGAGAAGATGCTCCTGATCCCTGAGCATCAGTCGGTAGCAGGTTCCTATCCTGTCCTTTATAAGCGGAAGAAACTCCTTGTTCCCGGCAAGGGAGTCGAGGACGGTATCCAGAAATGCACATAGATGTTCAACATCCGTCACATCCTTTTTTTCAAGTTTGCGGCGGACAGTCTCAGACGCGCTCTTTATGCACTCCGCAAATTTTCTGAGAAACAGCTGATCCATAAGGTCATATTTGTCGCGGAAATACAGATAAAAGGTTCCCTTCGCCACTCCGGCAAGCTTGACAACCTCATCTACTGTCGGCGTTTTCATCCCTTTTGATGAAAAAAGCGAGAGCGCCGAATCGAGCAGTCGCACTCTTTTTTCGGTCTTGTTTTGCTCAACAGTTGCCATATTATCCCTCCAAAATGACCGCCGGTCACTTTTTTCTGAGAGCTACTTTAACTCAAAAATGACTGTTAGTCAATATTTTTGCAAGAATTTTAAACAACTGTTCAAAAATTTCCACTCAACTGATAAATAACATGCTATTTTAATTAATTTTTTGTATAAGTGCACAATATAAATGTTTCCAAAATGTTAATCTTGCACAGTTTCCTTGACACTTGTTTCTGTTCGTCTTGAAAATCTGCGAAGAATGTGATAAAATTCATATGAAGGGAAAAGAAGGGAGAGCTGATGTTATGCCCGATTCAAACATAACAAAAAACGCTCTTGCCGCATCACTCAAGCAGCTTATGAGCGCTCAGCCTATAAACAAAATAAGCGTCGGAGACATCTGTGAGAACTGCGGAATGAACCGCAAGAGCTTTTACTATCATTTCAAAGACAAGTATGACTTGGTAAATTGGATTTTCGATACCGAATTTGTCGATAAAGTATCTCATAAAAAATCGGAGGGCTCAAAAGAGCTTTTCCTTGATGTGTGCGAATATTTCTATTCGGAGCGGGACTTTTACCGCAACGCGCTGAACATGACCGGTCAAAACTCCTTTAAAGACTATTTCCGCACAAGAATCTATCCGATTTTAAAAGAGATGACCTCCGAGATAATAGAGACAGATGAGGATTCCGACTTCATGGTCGTTTTTTTGACAGATGCACTTATCTCGTCACTCATCCGCTGGCTCAATGAGAGCAAAAATCAGATACCGCCCAAGGAATTTTCCGACCGGATAAACAGGACAATACTCGCGATATCCAAAGCTGTCATTGAAAAATATAATGAAGCAACGCCTGCATCGTAATACAAAAGCGCCTGCATCGTAACGATGCAGGCGCTCTCTTTTCTTTTGAATCAAAAAAATTCACACCGCGTCCGAAAGGGCACGGTGTGTGACTTAAACACTATTTTCGCGAACGCACAAGAGCGATTATTATTGCCGCCGCTCCTACGCCCGCTGTTGCGGTCGCCACTGCGCTGACTGCAGCAGCTCCGACCGCCACTCCGCCGACACCGACCAGCACAATCGGAATCCACATGGCGGGCTGATCTCCGTAATATGCGCCGACAAACCAACTGTAAAGTCCTATTCCAAAAGCATCGGTATACTTATACAGGTCGGTTTCATAGTTCCACGGGTCATTTTCATCAAGCGTAAAAGTGCGCACCGCTCTGGTGATATAACGCCCATATGACTGGAAAGTGACGCCGGGCGCCATAACCAAATCAATCCCGTCTACCGTTCCGATAAAGGAATTTATATGGTCATGACCGAAAGCCGCGGCAATAACATCTCCGCGCTCAGCCCACGAGGCAAACTGACCCGAATTGGTATCTGACGGACAGGGGAACTCAAGCATCAGACCTGAAGCATATTTGGGGTTGAGCGCCATAACCTTGGGCTCGCCGTTGATGACCTTTGTGGCCGATGTTCCGCTGTCCGACGTGGCATCGAGGAGAAGCTCTCCGACCTCGGGCACGATGATGTGCTGGAACACTATTGAGGGCACCAAATGCCCCTCCTGCTCCTCAAGCTCACGGCTGGTGCGCTCATACCATGCTATCTGATCCTCATGTACATAGTCATATCCGCCGTTGACACGGTCATAATCGTTTGAATCAATAAGCCAAAGATTGAATTTAATTTCATTGCTGTCTGAGGCATAAATCGGCAGATTGTGAGTGCCTGTGCCATAAAGCTCCGGGTCCGCGTCATAGGCAAGGCAGCCGGGAAAGCTCTGATAAATTTTGAGCTGATCGTCTCTGCTCACAGGGCATCCGTCATCGGAATCGTGGTTGCCGAAAGTGACGGTGAAGGGTATGCCCCTGTCAACAACAGGTTGAACTATCGCACGGATAGCCTCATAGACACCCTCGGCAGTTTCAATTTTGCCGCCCGCTAGCTGATCGCCCGTAAAAACAACCAGGTCGGGCTTCTCGGCATCAAGAGCCTTTTCAAGGAACATCAGCATAGCCTCTTTGGGTGTGTCGGTGTCCTGAGTGTCCGCTATCTGCATTATTTTAAACTTGCCGTCCTCATTAAAGCGGAGAATTTCCGTTTTGTTTACAGCGGCAAAAGCCGGTGCTGCCGCTGCAAAAAGCATAGCTGCACAGAGCACAAACGACAAAACCGCTTTCATTTTTTTGGTCATTGTTAAATCCTTTCCCGGAGGTCGCTCCGAATATAATTTATGAATGTAATTATAAACCCCGAAGGCAAAAAATTCAATTCGCAATCTTTCCAATTTTTAAAGCTTTTTTCTGTTAGATTAAACAAACCGCAGACAGGCTATGTCCGCGGTTACCTAATGCCTAAAACCTATACCCTAAAGCCTAAATCCTAAAGTGGAAGCGTACTTTGTGTACGTGACCGCCGTTCACAGGTTCTCACAACGACGCTATGTGCGTATTTTTCCGTAATGAACCGATCAGGACGGCAGACCAAGAAAAATCGCGTGAGACAAGGCTCAGGGTTCCGAAAAGAAATGGACGTACTCCCCTGTACGTGACTAAACTTTTCGGGTTCCTGCAACACAATCTCACGCGATTGAACACCGTTCTGAAAGGATTGAGAAAAATGCGTGCAGAGCAAGGCGTGAGGTTCTGTGAACAAGGAAGCGTACTTTGTGTACGTGACCGCCGTTCACAGGCCCTCACAACGACTCTATGTGCGTATTTTTCCGTAATCCGGTAATATTAATCGAAGAATACGACCTTATTATTATACCCGCTCTCAAAAATAGCATCGACAAGCTTCATCAGGCGGCGCTGCTGGTCGTGTGTTACTATCTGCTCCTCCTCACCTCTGAGGGCAGCAAAAACATTCTCATAGAACTGCTCCCAATGAGCCTCAACCTTGGGAAGCTCATAGTGCTTGATAGTGTCATCGGTTCTGGGAGCCATGGTCTTTGTAAGCCCTACGCCTGCCTGAACCGGCACAGCGTCACGGTTCTCCCAGTCGGAAACCTTGACAATCTCACCGTTGACATCCCAATCATTGACAACCGCTGAGCCGTTTTCTCCGAGCACATACCAACGGGGCAGCTCGATGAAGTTGCTGGTTGTTACCTCGACATAAACGGAGAGATCTCCCTCAAAGATAAGAGTGGTTCTGAAGCCGTCATCACATTCCTCATTGGTAACATTGGTAAGTTCGGCATAGACGGAGATGAGGCGTCTGCCCTCTCCTATCTGGAGAGCCTGATCAAGCAGGTGGATTCCCCAGTCAAGCACCATTCCGCCGCCGTGCTTTTTCCGGTTCCTCCAGTCTCCGGGAATACCTCTTGAGCCCTGAACTCTTGACTCGATGCGGAACACCTTTCCGAGGCTGTTATCCTCAAGTATCTTTCGGACACATCGATAATCGGGATCCCAGCGTCTGTTTTGATGAACAGTGAAGAGCTTTCCATACTTTTCGGAGGCTGCTATCATCTCTTCAAGCTCCTGAGGATTCATCGCAACGGGCTTTTCGGAAATAACATTTTTTCCGGCGGCCATTGCGGCTATCGCAATCTCCTTGTGCACATCGTTAGGTGTTGCGACCGTGACAAGGTCTATCCGCTCGTCGGCGAGCAGCTCCTCTCGTGAGGAAAACGCATGAATTCCCCTCTCCTCCGCAAGCGCGCAGCGCTCAGGGTTGATATCGTAAATTCCTATAAGCTCGGCAGTGTCCTTAAACTGCTCTATGCGTGAAGCGTGCCAGCTTCCCATTCCGCCGTAGCCTATAACGGCAAAACCAATTTTTTTCTTATCCATTGTTATGTACTCCCAAATAAAACTTTATCCGTCAGACCTGCAGAGTGCGCCGCACCCGGCAGGTCTGCTATGATCTTGATTTTTCGGCTCAAACCCACCACATGTCGCCCGTGTTCTGTGTGATGAGAACATCCTTGAGGAAGTTCACAGCCTTTGTCAGACCCTCGTCCTGGCTCATGAGCGAATCCTCATGCTCAATGCTTATAGCATAGTCATAGCCCACAAGACGGAGATTTGAAATTATATCTTTCCAATAGGCATAGTCATTGCCGTAGCCGACTGAGCGGAAAATCCATGAGCGGTTTATCTCGTCGGAATAGGGTTTTGTATCAAGCACGCCGTTGACCGCAGTGTTATACTTGTCAATCTTCGTATCCTTGGCGTGGAAATGGAAAATAGCGTCACCGAGTTTTCTGATGCACGCAACGGGATCCATGCCCTGCCAGATAAGATGGCTCGGATCGAGGTTGGCACCTATCTCCGGACCTACAGCCTCGCGGAGTTTAAGAAGGCTCTCGGTGTTATATACGCAGAAGCCGGGGTGAAGTTCAAGGGCTATCTTATTGACGCCATGCTCCTTCGCAAAGGCGACAAGATCCTTCCAATAGGGAATAAGAACCTCATTCCACTGCCACTCGAGAACCTCTGAAAAATCATTGGGCCACGGGCAGACAACCCAGTTCGGGTATTTTGCGCTCTCGCAGTCGCCGGGGCAGCCGGAGAAGGTGTTTATCTGATGGATGCCCAGCTTTTCGGCGAGCAGAATTGTGTTTCTTATGGTGCGGTCATACTCAGCCGCCATCTCCTTGTTGGGATGCACGGGGTTGCCGTGACAGCTCAGCGCACTTATCTCAAGACCGTATTTTGCAACAGTTGCCTTGAACTCCTCAAGCTTCGCTGCGTCATTCAGAAGAATATCCGGGTCGGCATGAGAATTGCCGGGATATCCGCCGCATCCGATTTCAACCATCTCAATTCCTCTTGACTTGAAATATGCAAGAGCCTCGTCAAGCGGCAGATTGCCGAGCAGGCATGTAAAAACTCCGAGTTTCATATAATTCTCTCCTCTCAGATGAGTGTTTTAAGATACTTTATGCTTCTTCCGATGTCGTCAAGGCCTGTGGGAACAGGGTCGTCGTTCTCAACTATGAGCCATTCAAGACCGATATCCCCGGCGGCTCTGACAACCTCAGCGACGTCGCAGTCACCCTCACCCAAAGCGCAGGGCTTGCCGCCGACTCCGTCCTTGACATGAAGATGGACTATCCTATCCTTGTTTTCGGTGATGAGCTGATAGTTATCCTGACCCGCATGGTAGCTCCAATATGTATCTATCTCAAGACGGCAAACCTTTTTAAGCTCATCAAACGGCATAACGCCCTGGGTGTTGACGGTAAACTCATCGGTATGGTTGTGATAATAAATCTCCATACCCTGAGCCTCCGCAGCCGGAACTGCCTGTGCGAGGATATCGCAGGTGGACTTGAGCTCCTGCGGAGTTCCGTGCGGTGCTCCGCCCATACCCATGGTTTTCATACCGAGCGTTTTGCAGAAATCGATTGTTGCTTCAAGATTTTCGGGTGTGAAATTTTTGATATTCGTATGTGTACCGACAGCAACGAGCCCCGCATCATCAAGAGCCTTGCGAAGCGTGTCGGCCGGCAAATCAAAATATCCCGCAAACTCAACGCCGTCATAACCGAGAGCCTTGACCTTGGGCAGAACAGCCAGAAGATCCTCACCGCTCTTTATGTGGTCGCGCACGGAATAAAGCTGAACAGCAATTTTCATTATGTATAAGCTCCTTTCGGATTGGCAACCTTTGACTGAATCGAGGTGCGATTATCAGCGGTTCTCAGGGTTATCAGTCAAAATATACAGGCTTGCCTGTCTTTGCGGACTCGTATATAGCCTCAAGAATCTGAGTGACAACAAGAGCCTGCTCGGGCTTTGTGCTGACCTCAGTATCGTTTATAATTGCGTTTATAAACGCTCTTGCCTCAAGCTCTGACGGGTCGCTGCTCGCGCCCTCAAAGAAAGCTGCTCCGCCCGCCTTAAAGTTCGGGGTTTCGATGCACTGACGACCGTATTTCACATAGTTCATGCGCAGACCGTCGAGCATATCGGCGCCGCCCTTGTCACCGCAGACAAGAGTGATGGCCTCGTTGGGGTCGGCAATATTGAGCGCCCAGCTTGACTCGACAGAGACGGTGGCGCCGTTCTCCATTGTGACAAAACCGAAAGCGGAATCCTCAACCGTATACTTTTCGGGATCCCACTCGCCCCATGCGTTGCCGGAACGCTTCTGATCGCCGAGCTTCTTATATACATTGCCGACAACCATCTTCGGCTTATAGTTGTTCATCATCCAGAGGGTAAGATCCAGCGCGTGGGTACCGATATCTATGAGCGGACCGCCGCCCTGCTCATACTCGTTAAGGAACACGCCCCATGTGGGCACAGCCCTGCGACGAAGTGCGATAGCTCTGCCGTAATAGATATCGCCGAGATCGCCGTTTTCACACGCCTCCTTGAGATAGAGGGAGTCGGCTCTCCAACGGGACTGATAGCCGATGGTCAGCTTCTTGCCGGTGCGCTGCGCAGCCTCACACATAGCCTTTGCCTCGGCATAGGTCTTGGCCATGGGCTTTTCGCACATGACATGCTTGCCCGCCTCAAGAGCGTCAATAGTTATGAAAGCATGTGAGCGGTTCGGGGTGCAGACATGGACGGACTCGATGGTCTCATCCTCAAGCAACTCCTTATAGTCCGTATAGACCTTGGCACCTTCAACGCCGAATTTTTTCGCCGCTTCAACAGCCCTCTCCTCAATAATATCGCAGAAAGCCACCATCTCAGCCTCGTCTATCTTTTTGAGCGCAGGCATATGCTTGCCGTTGGCGATGCCTCCGCAGCCTATAATGCCTATCCTTACCTTTCTTTCCATCAAAACAACTCCT
>SAMEA3663263__coassemble_169_pt1 | contig 20311 bp, 25 predicted proteins | sample SAMEA3663263__metabat2_low_PE_013 | metagenome-assembled genome bin SAMEA3663263 (sample SAMEA3663263) | pig gut metagenome | biome: pig gut; feature: pig-associated habitat; material: faeces | place: China | collected 2013 | reverse complement strand
TTTTTCAACAGTCTCCAGCGTGCAGAAAAATACTTTTTCGACACGCTGAGCGACCGAACATTCAGTTCGGTCGCTGATTTTTTACATAAATAAAAGAGCAGCGCCGCTCGGCGCTGCTCCTAGATTTTTTCACATAGATGTTTTCAGGCTGCATCCTCATCAGAGTCGGTGTTTCTGTTCCACGGAGTTGTTATATCCGGGACAGTCAGGCTCGGTAGTGTTATATCGCTGATGTCCGGGAATCTTCCCGAAGTCTCGCTTTCTTCGACCTCAGTCTCGTAATAAGCCTCGCTCTCCGATGTGATTTCATCGCTCGAATATTCACCGGTAGTAATATCGCTTTCTACCGTCTCATTAACCTCCTTATTGGCAGAGCCTCCTCCCGAATAGTTCGGATTGGGTGTTGCGCCCTGTTTGAGCAAGTCAACAGCCGAAACATGGTCAGATCCGATGTTGATGTTCGTATCGCCGTAAAGCGCCAACTGAAGTTCACGAGCTACCACCGGATAGTCGATAACCCAGACTGAAAGCGGATGACCCGCTATCTTTGCATAATACGTCCAAAGCTGTGCGGAGGTGTAATTGCCTTCAGAAGGCATAACGAGCTGTTCAATTTTATAGTCCATCCAGCCCTGCGAAAGAGCCTGGGTGAGAAGAGAAAGGATTTCTGTCTTCTTATAGTTGGTGACAACATTCGGAAGGACGATATTCATAGCGTTGTTTATCTGACCGGCCGAAGCGTTCTGAGCGCTCTTTATCAGGGCCATTATTATAAGGCGCTGGCGTCCCGTTCTTCCGACATCGCCCGCACTGTCAACATAGCGTATGCGGCTGAAGACAAGCGCCTGAGCACCGTTGAGCTTGACGGCATCGCCTGACTGAACTTTGTCAATTTTCGTGGTGGTTCTGTTGATATATTCCGCCTCATACGGTTCAACCGGAACCGTCACTCCACCCAAAGCATCAATCAGCTTGGGGAAGCTCTTGAAATCGACGCTGATGTAGTGATCTATTTCAATTTTATAGTTATTTTCAAGTGTTTCAATCAGTGTCGCAGGACCGCCCCAGAAATATGAGTGATTGGTCTTGCAGCATCTGCCCTGCCCGTTTATATTCATATAAGTGTAACTGTCGCGCAGGAATGACACAAGCTTGATTTTCTTGGTTTTTTTGTTCAGTGACAGCAGCATTATAACATCCGAGCGTCCGGAATCCGATTTTCCCGTTTCGCTGTCAACTCCAAGCAGAAGAACATTGATTACATTCTTGCTCGAATACTTCGCGCCGCCGTTTGTCGCCCACTGTTCAAGAAGATTGTCAATATCCGATGCATCGGACACATCGTACATCGCCTCAAACTGCTCCTCGGGCGCAAAGGTGTCATCCTCATTTCCGCCGAAGCCGGCATTTATCTCTATCAGACCGAGCTTGTTTGCCACAAAGATTCCGCCCGCGATAAGCAAAAGCGCAAGCACAATGCAGACAACCGTTACCGCAATCTTCAAATTGCGCTTGTTGTTCTTCATAAAAAACTTTTTAATTCTTTCGCCCCTGCTGCCGGAACTGCTGATATCCTCTGTTTCGACTTTTCTTTCTGAGTTCTGAACGGGAGCTTTTTTTCCGTTTTCTTCTTTCATAACATCACTCTCTTTCTCTTCCTTCACTGCACAAAAGCCATACAATAGTAATGATACCACATAAAAAGTAAAATAGCGATAAAAAGCGCTATAAATTTATCGATTGTTTATTATTGCGGCACTTATATAAACGAAAAGCGTGAAAAAACTGCTTCTTTCACGCTTCGTATTACCAATTTTATTATTCGGTCTTGCCGGTTTCAATCTTACCGTATCTTGAGGCTGAAGCAGCGTCTGAACGGGGAGGACGTGAGGGAGCCGCGGGCTGAGATCTTGAGTCTCTTCTCGGCGCTCTGTCTCTGTTGTAGTCGCGGTTCTGATAGCCGCCTCTTCCGCCTCGTCTGCCGCCGTTCGTGGGCTTGAAGCCATCTTCGAGGGTGATGACCACTTTGCGGTCATTCTCAGAGCCGACAGAGTGAGAGCTGACGCCCTCTATCTCCTGAATTGTGGTATGAATTATACGCCGCTCATAGGGATTCATAGGATCAAGCACAACATTTCTGCCGTACTTTTTGACCTTTGCGGCGTTCTTTGCGGCAAGGCTGCGGAGAGTTGCCTCCCTCTTTTCACGGTAGTTTCCGATATTGAGCGACACTCTCTTGGTCTCTTCCGAACCTCTGTTTATAACGAGACGGACAAGGTACTGGATAGCATCGAGGGTTTCTCCTCTGCGTCCGATTGCCGCGCCGTAATCGCCGTCATATTCGACTGTTATAAGCACCTCTTCATCTGTCTGCTCAAAATTAATTTTCGCATCTTCGATTCCGAGGCTTTTGAGAATTGTCTCAAGATAGTCCTGCGCCGCAGAGAAGGGCGACGCTTCATAGCTGACCTTCACCTTTGCGGGAGAACCTCCGAAGAGACCGAGAACTTTCTTTGAGGGCATTTCAAGCACTTCTATTTTAACATCTGCATCTGCGGACACACCGAGCTCGCTGAGAGCGGCGGCTTTCGCCTCCTCAACGGTTGCGGCAGTTCCGATAGCTTCTTTAATCAACAGATTTCACCACCTGTAAAATTTTGACGGGGAGCCTTCCGGCTTATTCCTCGTTTATTTTCTGCGCTGCCCTTTTGAGATTTTCTTCTCTTGAGCGGCGCTGCACCGTTTCATCAACCATGAGCTTTGCTATCATTTTTTTGGGGCTGTGAGTAACAGAGAGAATGACCGTCTGTATGAGCGCGAACACATTCGACGCTATCCAGTAAATACCGATGCCCGCCGGGAACTGGAACGTGAAATAGAGCGAGAACAGCGGCATACCGAAAGTCATGCATCCCATTGCGGGATTTTTGCTCATTTCAGGGTTTGTCTCTTTCTGCTTGAGCATTGAGAAAATGCTTGTCCCGAAAGAGGTGACACCCGAAAGAATGGGCACCAGCCAGAGCAGGCTCGGGTCTTTAATTGACGGTGTCTGACCCAGCGGCACTCCGAGGAAGGTGAAGTTGAATTTGGAGATGGTCTCATACCAGCCGTCGGGTATTGTGACGACAGACGCAATCTTGTCGATATTGTCTATGATATAGAGCTGAATAGTACGCTCCTGCTGGGCGGGAATCTTGCCGCCCAAAATCTGTTTTGCGCCCTCGGTAAGAACATCGATAACATTATCCGGAACAGAGAGGGCATAGGTCAGCGGCTTGTATATAACGCCGATAAGACCGAAAATTATCACGAACTGAATCATCAGCGGAACGCAGCCCATGTTCATGGGGTTGTGACCCTCACGCTGATAGAGAGCCTGGGTCTCCTCCTGGATACGGCGCTGGTCGCCCTTATATTTGGCGTTGATTCTCCGTATCTTCGGCTGAAGGCGCTGTGTTTTAACGGTTCCCTTAGTCTGATATATGGATGTCGGCAGCATGAGAAGTCTTGCAAAAAGGGTAAAGAGGATGAGCGCAAGACCGTAGTTATTGACAGCCTCAAATATGAATTTAAGTATTATACCGAACGGTACACCCAATATATCATAAATGGTGTTCATCATGAATGTGAATCCTCCGGTTCGATTTTTTCCCCTTTTTCGGGGGAACGGGATCATAGCCGCCGGGGAAGAGAATGTTGCATCTGAGCAGCCGTGCTATGGTCAACAGACTGCCTTTGAAGGCTCCGTGAACTTCAAGCGCTTCAATAGCGTATTGAGAGCAGGTAGGATAGTACCTGCACATATCGGGTAAAAGAGGTGATATACGCTTTCTGTAAAAACTTATTAGCTTGATGAGAAAATCCTTCATTTTTCTTCACTGAATAGCTTAATGACACCCAGAGCCTTCAGCTGAGTGTGCATCGCCTTTTTGACATCGGTGCTCTTGAGCGCAGCTGTTTTGTGCCGGGCGACGAAAACAATGTCCCAGCTACCTGAGCACTCGTCTCTAAGCTCCCTGTATGCCGCACGGATAATCCTGCGGCAGCGGTTGCGCGTGACTGCGTTGCCCAGCTTTTTGCCGGTCGTTATTCCGACACGCACAGATCCTTTTCCGGTTCTGAGCGCATAGGTGACAAGCGCCGGTGCTGCTGCCGATTTGCCGCGCCCGTAGGCTCTGCGAAAATCGCTGTTAAGCTTGAGTGTCTGATATTCTGCCAAAGCAATCAATCCATCCGTGGCAATTAATCCGCTCTCTGTTATCAGTATGAGAGCTGCTTTCTGCCCTTGGCTCTGCGGCGGGCAAGAACCTTGCGTCCGTTTCTGTCAGACATTCTTTTGCGGAAGCCGTGCTCCTTCTTACGGTGCAGCTTCTTGGGCTGGTAAGTTCTTTTCATTTGCAATACCTCCGTTTCACTAAAGTAATATATCCCCTACAACTATCATCGAAATTCAGATAATTGATGTGACCTACCCTTGCAAGCTAACATTATATAACAATCTCAACATCAATGTCAATCTTTTTTTTGCGCTCTTGTGCAATCTGCTTGTTGAAAAAAGGGGGTTACTGTGATATACTTTTGATATTATGGAGTAATGTGTTTTTCGGGCGGCGGGTGCAAACTCAAACTGTTCTGAGCCGCCCCGCAAAACGAGGAGGAGAAGATTTTGGATTCATTCAACGAGCTTTGGCAGCTCGTCTACAAGCAGCTTCAGCAGACCACCTCTGAAGCTATCTTCAACGTATGGTTCAGCGAGCTTGAACCTGTGAGCTTTGACGGCAACAAGGCAACGCTTCTCGCGTCTGCCGATTTCAAGCGCCGCATAATTATGCAGAAATTTCCTGACACGCTCAAAGATGCCTTTGAGACCGTGCTCGGCTTCAGCGTGGAGGTGGAGGTTATAGCTCCCGCCGCCTCTGATGGAAATTCGTATTCCCCGCCCGCCGCCGCGCATGATGACACAAAGGTCGATGTCGGCGATGACGGTCTGCGCGCCTCAAACTTTTTTGAGAACACCTTTGACACCTTCGTTGTCGGCTCATCAAACAAATTTGCCCACGCCGCCGCTCAGGCTGTTGCAGCCAATCCCGGCAAGGCGTATAACCCCCTGTTCATCTACGGCAATTCGGGGCTTGGCAAGACGCATCTGCTCAACGCCATATGCCATGAGATAAAGCGGAACAATCCGGATATGAAAATTGTTCTCGCCGACGGTGAGCATTTCACCAACGAGTTCATCTCGGCTCTCAGCAGGCAGTCAACAGCCGCTTTCCAAAACAAATACCGCAAGGCGGACGTGCTGTTGATGGACGATGTTCAGTTCATTGCCACAAAGGAGCGCACACAGGAAGAATTTTTTCACACCTTCAACGCCCTGACGCAGGACGGCAAGCAGATAGTTCTGTCCGCAGACCGTCCGCCCAAGGACATGCCTATGATAGACGACAGGCTTCGTTCACGTTTTGAATGGGGTCTGCTTGCCGACATTCAGCCGCCCGACCTTGAGACGAGGATGGTTATCGTCAAGCGCAAGGCTGACGCACTTGATTTCGATATCACCGACGATGTGGTTGAATACATAGCGGAGAAGCTCAAGAACAATATCCGTCAGCTTGAGAGCGCAGTCAAGAAGATGCAGGCATATGTCACTATTCAGGGCGCGCATGTCAACACCGCGACCGCGCAGCAGGCGATCAAGGATATTCTCAGCGACAACAAGCCCATTCCCGTTGTTGTTGAGAGAATAATCAACGAGGTTGCCAGAACCTACGGGGCTAATCCCGATGACCTGCGGTCAAAGAAAAAGGATGCTCAGACCTCAAAGCTGCGCCAGATTTCAATGTATATTGTGCGCGAGGTCACAGGCCTTTCCTCAAAGGCCATAGGAGCGGAGTTCGGCGGCAGACACTACTCCACTGTCCTCTATGCCCTTGACGAAATAAAAAGCGAGATGGACACCGACTCGGTTCTTAGGAACACCGTCAACGATATAATCAAAAATGTTCAGGAGGATTGATATCCTCCTGACTTCCGCGGTTTTTGTCCGCTTTTCTTATTTTATCCTAATGTGTCGGCGGCATTCTTTACCACTGTGCCGCGCACTTATTATCCGGGGGATGTGGTAATCAGTGAGAGATATAATCCTTGCTTCACCGACGGAAAAGGTTCGCTCTCAGCTCAAGACCTTTTTGTCGGAAATGGGAATAATCGGCGTTATCGAATGCAAAACCGCCTCTCAGACTCTCCAGTATTGCCGCCGTATGCCCTCGTGCATAGTTATATGTCACCGTGTGACGGATATGCCGCCCGCCGCTATGGCGCGGCTGCTGCCGCCCAAGGTTGACATGCTGTTGCTTATCTCATCCTCACAGGAGCCCCTTTTCGGGCTGAGCAACGTGCGGTGCGTCACTCTGCCGCTCTCCCGCCCCGATTTCCGCAGAACGATTGAGATTCTTTTGAGTGCGACATCGGACAGCCGGATTAACGCAGGCTCCAACAGGAGCACCGTCGAGCATGAGATTATCGACAAGGCGAAGAAGCTCTATATGAAGGTCAACTGTGTATCTGAGCAGGAGGCCTACGCATATATCAGAAGGCGCAGCATGAACGAGGGCAGCACCATTGCCGCAACGGCTAAGCATCTTCTGAGCGAACTGGCAAATATTTAGGAGGCAAAACATGAAATTTACAAAAATGCAGGGTGCCGGCAACGACTATATATATGTCAACTGCTTTGAGGAAACTGTCAGTGACCCGTGCGACACCGCGGTAAAAGTCAGCGACAGACACTTTGGCATCGGTTCTGACGGTCTTGTGCTCATTGAGCCGTCCGAGGTCGCCGATTTCAAAATGGATATCTATAATTCAGACGGCTCTCAGGCAAAAATGTGCGGCAATGCCACACGCTGTGTCGCGAAATATGTGCGTGACAACGGGCTTACCGACAAGGATGAAATATCGCTTGAAACCCTGAGCGGAATTAAATATATAAAAATGTATATGGAGAACGGCCGTGTCAGCGCCGCCCGTGTGAACATGGGCGCTCCGGTGCTCAAGCCCTCCGACATTCCGGTTCTTATCGGAACCGACACGGCAATAAAGCAACCGCTCAATGTCGGCGGGCATGACTATGATGTCACCTGCGTCTCAATGGGCAACCCGCACTGTGTCGTATATATTGACGACACCGACGCTCTCGACATAGAGAAAACAGGTCCTCTGTTTGAAAACCATGCCGCTTTTCCCGACAGGATAAATACCGAATTCATTCAGGTCATATCCGACACATGCATCAAAATGCGCGTGTGGGAGCGCGGCGCGGGCGAGACACTCGCCTGCGGAACCGGAGCGTGTGCCGCAACGGTTTCCAGCATACTCAACGGCTTCTGCAAAAGAGACACCGACATAAAGGTTCTTCTTCGCGGCGGCGAGCTTACCATTCGCTGGGCTCAGGACGGCGATGTATATATGACCGGACCTGCCGAAGCCGTCTGCACAGGCGAAATCGATATATAAATAACCCTTGAAAGGATGCCTCTGATGAAGATTAACGAAAACTTTTTGAATCTGCAAAAAAGCTACCTCTTTTCCACTATGGGTCAGAAGACCCGTGCATATAAGGCAGCTCATCCGGACGCCGATGTCATCAGCCTCGGCATCGGCGATGTCACCCGTCCTCTCCCCGACGCCTGCATCAAGGCCATGCGCAAAGCCGTTGACGAGCTTGCCGATGAAAAAACGTTTCAGGGCTATCCGCCTGAGTACGGTCAGAAATTCCTTGTTGATAAAATTCTCAAATATGATTTTGCGGACAGGGGCGTCAGCCTTGACGAGGATGAGATTTTCGTCAGCGACGGCGCGAAGAGCGACACCGGCAACATAGGAGATATCTTTTCGGTTGACAACATCGTTGCCGTCTGCGACCCCATATATCCCGTCTATGTTGACACCAATGTCATGTTCGGAAGGGCAGGCACACCTCTTGAGGGCGGTCGTTTTTCAAAATTTGTCTACCTCGACTGCAACGCTGAAAACGGCTTTATCCCGTCGTTGCCCGATAAGCACGCGGATATAGTCTATCTGTGTTTCCCCAACAATCCCACAGGTGCAACCATTACCAAAGCCGAGCTTCAGAAGTGGGTGGACTGGGCAAACGAGCACCACAGCGTTATCCTCTACGATGCGGCATATGAGGCGTATATCACTCAGGAGGATATTCCTCACAGCATCTTTGAGCTTGACGGGGCAAAAACATGCGCCATTGAGTTCCGCAGTTTTTCAAAAACCGCCGGCTTCACAGGTGTTCGCTGTGCCTATACGGTCGTGCCCAAGGAGCTTAAATGCGGAGATGTCAGTCTCAACGCGCTCTGGTCACGCAGGCAGGCGACCAAGTTCAACGGCGTTTCATATGTTACTCAGCGCGCCGCCGAAGCTGTCTACTCGGACGAGGGCAGGCAGCAGGTGCGTGATACGATAGCATACTATCTCAACAATGCCAAAACAATTATCAACGGTCTTGAAGCGGCCGGCATACGCTGCTTCGGCGGTGTCAACTCGCCTTATATCTGGTTTGAGGTGCCCAACGGGATGACCTCATGGCAGATGTTTGACCGGCTGCTTGAACAGGTTCAGGTCGTGGGCACGCCCGGCTCGGGCTTCGGCGCGGCGGGAGAGGGATATTTCCGTCTGACCGCTTTTGCCAGCGCAGAGCGCACCGCACAGGCTGTTGAACGCATTAAAAAGGGTCTTTAATCATCAGTAAACTCAATATAAAAACAAACACATATCACATCAGGAGGAAAAAATAATGGAGAAAAAAGAGCTGCTCTACGAGGGAAAGGCAAAGAAAGTTTTCACAACAGATGATGAGGATGTTCTGATTGTTGACTATAAGGACGATGCCACAGCATTTAACGGTCTGAAAAAGGGCACTATCTACGGCAAGGGCGTTATCAACAATAAAATGTCTAACTTCATGTGCAGAATGTTTGAGGAAAAAGGCATCCCCACACATTATATCGAAGAGCTAAGCGACAGAGAAACCGCCGTAAAAAGGGTTTCCATTGTTCCTCTTGAGGTCATTATACGCAACAAGGCAGCCGGAAGCATGGCAAAGAGGCTGGGTCTTGAGGAGGGCACCGAGCTTAAATGTCCCGTGCTTGAGTTCAGCTATAAGGACGATGCTCTGGGTGACCCGATGATAAACTCCTATCACGCAATAGCCTGCGGCTTTGCGACAAAGGAGGATATCGATACTATAACCGATATGGCTCTTTCCATCAACAAAATCATGGTTGACTTTTTCAAGACAAAGGGTGTTGACCTCATTGACTTCAAGCTTGAGTTCGGCCGTTATAAAGGTCAGATAATCCTCGCTGATGAGATATCTCCCGACACCTGCCGTTTCTGGGATACAGAGACCGGCGAAAAGCTTGACAAGGATCGCTTCCGCAGGGATATGGGCAGCGTCGAGGAGGCCTACGAGGAGATGGCCCGCAGGCTTGGTCTGAAGTAAAATCCCGATGTTACCCACGAAAGGAAATTGACAGCATGAGTTTTTCACAGCTTCACGAGGAATGCGGTGTATTCGGAATATACGGCGATTCTGATATTGATCCCGCCAGAGCCGTTTACCTCGGATTATATGCGCTTCAGCACCGCGGACAGGAAAGCTGCGGAATCGCCGTGAGCGACATGGGCGTTATAGATTTCCACAAGGATATGGGACTTGTCGGAGAAGTTTTCGATGAGAGCGTGCTCGACAAGCTCAAAGGACAGATCGCGATAGGGCACGTCCGATATTCAACTGCCGGTGGCTCGCTGGCTGAAAACAGCCAGCCGATAGTTCTGCGATATGCCAAAGGCAGACTCGCCATTGCGCACAACGGCAACATAGTCAATGCCGATGAAATAAGAGATTCACTCGCCGAGAGCGGGGCTATGTTTCAGACGACAGCCGACTCGGAGCTTATCGCCCAGGTCGTTGCCAAGCACCGCACAAAAACCGGCAGCATCGAGGAAGCGCTGGTCAGCGCCATGCCTCAGATAAAAGGCGCATACTGTGTGCTTGTCATGAGCCCGAGAAAGCTTATCGCCGCGAGAGATCCCATGGGTTTCCGTCCGCTTGTCATCGGCAAGCTGCGCAGTTCATACGTTATAGCCTCCGAGACCTGCGCCCTTGACGCCGTCAAAGCGGAGTTTGTGCGTGATGTTGAGCCGGGCGAGGTTGTTGTCATCGACAGCTGGGGGCTACATTCAATAAAAACCAACTGCCCGAAGGATAAAACGTCACGCAGAATATGTATTTTTGAATATATCTACTTTGCCCGTCCTGACAGTGTTGTTGACGGCATTGAGGTGCACTCGTCCCGCATGAAAGCCGGTGAAGTGCTGGCAAAACAGCATCCGGTCGAGGCCGATATAGTGATCCCCGTGCCGGACTCGGGAATTGACGCCGCGATAGGATATTCCCGCGAGAGCGGCATACCCTACGGAATGGGCTTTGTCCGCAACAATTATGTCGGCAGAACCTTTATAAAACCCGACCAGCAAATGCGCCGGGAGAGTATCGATATAAAGCTCACGGCAATGTCTCAGAGCGTAAAAGGCAAGAGGGTTATAATGGTCGATGACTCCATCGTCAGAGGTTCGACAAGCGCGAATATCATCCGTCTGCTGAAAAAGGCCGGTGCCACGGAGGTTCATGTGCGCATCAGCTCACCGACCTTGCATTGGCCGTGCTATTACGGCACAGACATCCCCACCCGTGAGGAGCTAACCTCTAATCATAACACGGTCGATCAGCTCTGCAAGCTGATAGGTGCTGACTCACTGGGCTTTTTGAGCAAGGACAGTCTCGGTGAACTCATTGGCGCAGACTGCAAGACCTACTGCGATGCCTGTTTTACAGGCGACTATCCGATTTAAAACAGAACAGAAACCAAAGATGTTTGAGGATTCACACCGAAGGAGCATTAATATGGGGCTTTTTAAACGCATTAACCAAGGCTTGAAAAAAACGAGAGAGAACATGTCCGTCGCCATCGACTCGATGTTCCACGGCAAGACCGAGATCGATGATGAGTTTTATGAGGAGCTTGAAGAGATTCTTGTAATGGGCGATGTGGGCGTCAAAACAGCTATGGAGATAACCGAAAAACTCCGTGAGCGTGTGGCAAAAAAGCATCTGAAGCATTCCGATGAAGTTAAATCGGCAATAAAAGATATCGTTGCGGAGCTTCTCGAGGGCGGTGAGGAGATGAATCTCGTCACCATGCCGGCGGTTATACTTGTGATAGGCGTCAACGGCGTGGGCAAGACCACCTCGATAGGCAAGCTTGCCGCCATGTATAAAGAGCAGGGCAAAAAGGTTATACTCGCCGCAGCCGACACTTTCCGCGCCGCCGCCATTGAACAGCTTGAGGAGTGGGCAAACCGCGCAGGAGTTGACATAGTTAAACACCGTGAGGGTGCGGATCCCGCCGCCGTTATTTATGACACCATTCAGGCGGGTATCGCCCGTGATGCGGATATAATAATCTGCGACACTGCCGGCAGACTTCACAACAAGAAAAATCTCATGGACGAGCTTGCAAAAATTTACCGCGTTATCGACCGTGAGCTGCCGTACAGTGACCGTGAAAGCCTGCTTGTGCTCGACGCTACAACCGGTCAGAACGCCGTAAATCAGGCGAAAGAGTTCAAGAATGTCGCCGAAATAACGGGCATAATTCTCACAAAGCTTGACGGCACAGCAAAGGGCGGCGTTGTGCTCAACATAAAAAATGAGCTCGGCGTTCCTGTAAAATTTGTCGGAGTCGGAGAGAAGATAGACGACCTGCGTCCGTTCAATCCCCAGGCATTTGCAGAGGGTCTGTTTGACGCGGACACAGATGACGAGGACGGAACCGAGGAATAAATGAGAGGACGGCACATGGATTTTCTTATAGCTACACATAATATGAAAAAGCGGGATGAGCTCAGCCGCATTTTGAAGCCTGTCGGCGTGCGTGCTTTGCTAGCCGAGGAGGCCGGCGTTGACCTCACCGATGTTGAGGAGACCGGCACCACCTTTGAGGAGAACGCCTTTTTGAAGGCGCAGAGCGGCTGCCTCGAGAGCGGCATGCCCTGCATTGCGGACGATTCCGGACTTGCGGTTGATGCGCTCGACGGAGCACCCGGAGTTTTTTCGGCACGCTATTCGGGTGAACACGGCAACGATGACAAAAACAATGAACTGTTGCTTGAGAACCTTAAAGATGTCCCCATGGAACAGCGCACCGCGCGTTTCGTATCGGCTGTCTGCTGTGTTTTCCCCGACGGCAGAAAAATTACAGTCAGAGGAGAATGCGAGGGCAAAATAGCTTTTGATTTAAAGGGGAACGGCGGCTTCGGATATGACCCGTTGTTTCTGCCCGAGGAGTATGAGGGCAAAACTATGGCACAGCTCACACCCGAGGAGAAGGACGCCATAAGCCACAGGGGCAAGGCGCTCCGGCTTTTGAGCAAAAAACTGGAGGAGATTTTATGACGAGCAAAGAGAGAGCTGCGCTGCGTGCGCAGGCAAACAGCCTTGAACCGCTGTTTCAGGTTGGCAAAGGCGGAGTAAACGATGCACTCATCGCCCAGACTGAAGATGCTTTCCGCACTCGTGAGCTTCTGAAGCTCAAGGTCCTTCTTGAGACCGCTCCGAAGCCTCCGAAAGAGATTGCCGAGGAAATAGCGCGCGCAACAAATTCACAGGTGGTTCAGGTTGTCGGCGGCAGCATGATTTTTTATCGCGAGAATCCTGAGCTTCACGACCCTGCGCCCAAGAAAAACACCAAAAGCTCCAAGAACACGATAAAGGGAACAAAGAACCCCAACCGCCGCTCGGTGAGGGTGGCCAAGGCCAAGAAGGCGGCGGCAGAACGCAAAACCGCTGCCATCCGCAAGGCACAGCGCAACCGGCGCAGAAATGCGGACGTGTGAGGGATCTATAAGATTATTAAGGCTCGCTTTTTCGAAGGTTCTCTAAAAAAAGCCCTTTGACCGTAAGTCAAATATAATGTTAGCTATAAGTGTATTCTTTCTCAAACCGGATATACTATGATGTAAAATGACTTTTTCCGACTTGAAAAAAACGGTAAAAAAGCTTTACAAAATCAAATTGCTCTGTTATAATATGTTTGTATGCGTCCGCTTCTCGGCATATGGATTAAACCGCAAAGCGGTTATCACCTGCCTTATGCTGGGTTTTGGAGCAAATAATAAAATGAGGTGAAAAACATGACACAGGCTGAAAAAACCGCAATTATGCAGGAGTATGCCCGCCATGAAGGCGACACAGGTTCCCCCGAGGTTCAGATTGCTGTTCTGACGAAGAGAATCAAGGATCTCACTGAGCATCTCAAGGATCATCCGAAGGATCACCATTCACGCAGAGGTCTGCTTAAAATGGTCGGTCACAGACGTAACCTTCTGGCATACCTTCAGAAAATCGATATTGAGCGTTACCGTTCAATCATCGCCAGACTTGGTATCCGTAAATAATTGCACACCGAGCAGGCAGGAACCTTTTCTGCCTGCTTTTCTCACTTTTCAATCGGCAGGCTGAACGGTTTTAGCAGTGAATCGGGGCTCCGAATTTCGGGGAACGGATTTATTGCTAAGTCCGCGAGCCTGTGGAAATAAAATCAAAGAGGTAAAAAAATGTTTGAAGGCTTCAAAAAATTTGAAACAGAAATTGCCGGCAGACCATTTGTCGTAGAAGTCGGCAAGATGGCACAGCTTGCAGGCGGCTCGTGCCTTGTTCGCTACGGCGAAACAAACGTGCTTTGCACCGCCACAATGGCGGCAAAGCCCAGAGAGGGTGTTGATTTCTTCCCCCTTTCCGTTGATTTTGAGGAAAAGCTCTATTCCGTGGGCAGGATTCCCGGCTCTTTCCAGCGCCGTGAGGGCAGAGCGAGCGAAAAAGCAACTCTTGCCTCAAGAGTTATCGACAGACCTATCCGTCCCCTTTTCCCGAAGGATATGAGAAACGACGTGGGCGTTGTTGCTACTGTCATGTCGGTTGACCCTGACTGCCAGCCCGAAATTGCCGCTATGCTCGGTGTTTCCATAGCGCTTTCTATCTCAGAGATTCCGTGGGACGGCCCGATTTCCGGTGTCAGCGTCGGTCTTATCGACGGCGAATATGTCATTAACCCCACTGAGGCTCAGCGTGAAGTGAGCCGTATGGCTGTCACCGTTGCTTCCACCTCAGACCTTGTCGCTATGATTGAGGCGGGAGCTAAAGAAGTTACAAACGATGAGATGTATGACGGCATCATGTTCGCCCACAAGGAGAATCAGCGCATAGTTGAGTTCATCAAGGGGATTCAGGCAGAAGTGGGCAAGGAGAAGGTCTCCTTCCCGTCAAACGATCCTGATCCTGAGATGTACGAAGCAATAAAGGACTTCTCTATTGAGGATATCCGTGTTGCTCTTGACACTGATGACAAGCGTGTCCGCGATGAGCGTCTCAAGCCCATCTATGACAGAGTACACGAGAAATTTGACGAAATCTATCCGGACGATATCGCGAAAATTGACGACTGTCTCTATAAAACTCAGAAGTACGTTGTCCGCCGCTGGCTGCTTGACGACGGCAAGCGCGTTGACGGAAGAGGAATTGACGAGATTCGTCCTCTCGCCGCCGAAGTCGATTTGCTTGACAGAGTTCACGGTTCCGGCATGTTCACCAGAGGTCAGACCCAGGTGCTCACCGTCACCACGCTCGGTCCCATGAGCGATGCTCAGATTCTTGACGGCATTGACAATGAAGAGTCAAAGCGCTATATGCATCACTACAACTTCCCCTCATATTCAGTCGGCGAGACAAAGCCCTCCAGAGGTCCCGGCAGACGTGAAATCGGTCACGGTGCTCTTGCGGAGCGTGCGCTCCTGCCCGTCATTCCGAGTGTTGAGGAGTTCCCCTACTGTATCCGCCTTGTTTCTGAGGTTCTTTCCTCCAACGGTTCAACCTCGCAGGCTTCAATCTGTGGTTCAACCCTTTCGCTTATGGCTGCCGGCGTTCCTATTAAGGCTCCCGTGGCGGGTATCTCCTGCGGTCTTGTCACAGAGGGCGACCGTTTCATGACAATGGTTGATATTCAGGGTCTTGAGGACTTTTTCGGCGACATGGACTTCAAGGTCGGCGGCACAAAGAAGGGTATCACCGCCATTCAGATGGATCTGAAGGTACACGGTCTTACTCCCGCTATTATCCGTGAGGCTCTTGACAAGACTTACAAAGCAAGATGCTATATTCTTGACGAGGTTATGCTTCCCGTCATCTCCGAGCCCAGAGCAGAACTTTCAAAATATGCGCCCAAGATGCTCACCACAAAGATTGACGTTGAGAAAATCGGCGACGTCATCGGCAAGCAGGGCAAGGTCATTCAGAAGATCTGCGCTGAGTGCAACTGCAAGGTTGACGTGGAGGAGGACGGAACAATTTATATCTCCGCTATCGACATTGACGATGCGAAGCGTGCGCTCAACATGGTTGAAACCATCGCAAACGACCCTGAGGTCGGCGCTATTTACAAGGGTGTTGTCACCCGTCTGATGGACTTCGGCGCATTTGTCGAGATTGCTCCCGGCAAGGAGGGTCTTGTCCACATCAGCCACCTTGATGTCAAACGCACAGAGAGAGTTGAGGATGTTGTCGCTGTCGGCGACGAGGTCATCGTCAAGGTTCGCGAAATCGATGACCAGGGCAGACTGAACCTCTCCCGCAGAGACGCTCTCATAGAGGTTGAGGGTCTTGTTCCGGAAAATGAGGTCTCCGACCACCCCCGCAAGCCTGCTCCCCGCAGGGACGGCAACCGCGGCAACAGAGGCGGTCGTGACGGCAACAGAGACAGAAAAAGATATTAATAGCCTTTAAAAATTCAACGTCCCGCAGAGGTTCTTCTCTGCGGGACTGATTTTGTTTTTAAAGCATTTTGACCATAAAGTCATAGTCCTGATATCTGCCGTCCTTGAGGCGCTGCGCATGAGGGAGAACGCCGGTTTTGACAAAGCCGCATTTTTCATAAAGGTGTTTTGCCCTCTCATTCGATGAGACAACCTCCAGCTCCAGCTGCTCAAATCTGAGCTTTTGAGCATATTTTATACAGTTCAATGTCAGAGCTGAACCTACCCCTAAGCCCCAAAACTCCTGTAAAACACATATGCCTAATTCGGCTCGGTGATAATTTTTTATATTTTTGCCTATCGGGTTCACACCTGCCAAACCCGCAAGCCTGCCGTCGACAAATGCAGCGATCTGCACCGAGCGTCCATCTGCCAACATCCGGGCAAGAAATTGCCTCTCCGCCTCAATGTCATCGTCAACCTCTTCGGGATAGCGCGACATATTGTCTGTTTGAGAATTTGTCTTTTTTAAAAACGCTATGACCTCCTGTGCGTTATCCTCCTTAGGGCTGCACAGATAAGCGCTCTCACCGTTTTTGAGCACTATTGTCACCGGTTCCATAATCATGTTTTTCACCTCTTGTCAACAGTATAGCACAACACCACCTGAAATACAAATCCAGGTGGTGTTGATTGATAAGCAATAACTCAGGCTCAGACAAGCTCGATGATGCACATCTCTGCTGCGTCTCCCCTGCGGGGACCTGTTTTGATTATGCGGCAGTAACCGCCGTTGACATCCTTATATTTGGGGGCAATCTCATCAAAGAGCTTCTTGACAACGTCCTCTTTAGTAACATATGCCATGACCTTGCGCTTTGAGTGGAGAGAATCGTCCTTGGCGATGGTGATCATCTTTTCCGCCATGGCGCGAACCTCTTTGGCCCTTGTAACGGTGGTTTCAATTCTGCCGTTCTCTAAAAGATATGTCACCATACCTCTGAGCATAGAAATACGGTGGTCCGTAGTTCTGCCAAGTTTTCTGGTTCCGGGCATTACAATCACACTCCTTTACCGTAAGTGGGTCTTATTCCTCTTCCTTGCTGAGGCTGAGATTCATCGATTTGAGCTTTGCGATAACCTCATCAAGGGACTTTCTGCCGAGGTTGCGGACTTTCATCATGTCCTCCTCGGTCTTGTTGATCAAATCTTCAACAGTGTTAATGCCGGCTCTCTTCAGACAATTGAAGGAACGCACAGACAGGTCAAGCTCCTCAATAGTCATCTCCAGGACTTTTTCCTTGCCGTTGTCGCTCTTGACAACCATAATCTCTGTGTCATAGGCCTCATCTGAGAGGTCGCCGAAGAGACTGAGATGCTCGTTGAGGATCTTGGCACCAAGGGATACGGCTTCCATCGCATGGATAGTACCGTCTGTCCACACCTCAAGCGTGAGCTTATCAAGGTCTGTCACATGACCTACGCGGGTGTTTTCGACTGTGTAGTTGACCTTTAACACGGGTGAATAAATCGAATCAATCGCAATGACGCCTATTGTCGGCGGGAACTTCTCCTTATTGCGCTCCGCTGAATAATAGCCTCTGCCCTTGTCACACACAAGCTCCATGTGAACGTTGGCTGTGCTGTCAAGCGTAGCGATGTGGAGATCCGGATTGAGGATTTCAACCTCCGAGTCCGTCTGGATGCTGCCCGCGGTGATTTCACATTCGCCGGAAGCATCAATATAGATAGTTTTCGGACCGTCGCCGTGAATCTTCAGTATGACATCCTTGAGGTTAAGAACAATCTCGGTAACATCTTCTTTGACGCCGGGAATTGTTGAAAACTCATGCAGAATACCGTCAATCTTGACTGAGATAATAGCGTAGCCCGGGAGTGATGAGAGAAGGACACGTCTGAGCGAATTGCCGAGAGTCGTTCCGTAACCTCTCTCAAGGGGTTCTACGATAAACTTGCCGTAAGTTCCGTCCTGCAAAAGGTCGGCAGTTTCTATCTTGGGCTTCTCGATTCCAATCATTCAAAACCCTCCTTTTTATAAAACGCGGCAAAGCCGCTTAAAAGCGTTCCCCGAAATGACACCTTCAGGCGGCATTACTTCGAGTAGAACTCAACGATAAGATGCTCTTCAACGGGAGCCATGATCTGGTCTCTCTCAGGCATAGCTGCTACCTTTGCGGAGAAATTCTCAGCATCAGCCTCAAGCCATGCGGGAACGGGACGCGAAGCGTTGGTCTCAAGGACGGCCTTGATCTTGTCGCTCTCCCTGCTCTTTTCCTTGATGGAAACAACATCGCCGACTTTGAGAAGGTATGACGGGATGTCAACTTTCTTACCGTTTACTTTATAGTGACCGTGAACAACGAGCTGCCTTGCTTCCGCTCTGGAGTTAGCCCAGCCGAGAAGATAGACAACATTGTCCAGTCTGCTCTCACAGATGCGAAGAAGGTTTTCACCTGTTACGCCCTGCTTGCGCTCAGCCATAAGGAAATACTTGTGGAACTGGCCTTCCTGAATACCGTAATAACGTCTTGCCTGCTGTTTAGCTCTGAGCTGCAGACCGTATTCAGAGGTCTTCTTGCGGCTCTGACCATGCTGACCGGGAGCATATGAACGGCGATCGACCGAGCACTTTGTGCTATAGCAGCGCTCACCCTTGAGGTAGAGCTTCTTGCCCTCGCGGCGGCACAGTTTGCAGACCGCACCTGTATATCTTGCCATGTGTTACACCTCCTAAGATTTTGGTTACACGCGCCTTCTTTTTGGCGGGCGGCAGCCATTGTGGGGAATGGGAGTCGAATCCTTGATAAGGCTGACTTCAAGACCCGCTGTCTGCAGCGCTCTTATAGCGGCTTCTCTGCCGGCTCCGGGACCCTTAACATAAACCTCAACCGTCTTCATACCGTGCTCCATAGCAGCTTTGGCAGCTGTCTCCGCAGCGGTCTGTGCGGCAAAGGGAGTGGATTTTCTCGATCCTCTGAAGCCCATCTCACCGGCGCTTGCCCAGGAAACAGCGTTACCCTGAGTGTCGGTAATAGTGACGATGGTGTTGTTAAAGGTGGATTGGATATGGACTGCACCGCGCTCAATATTCTTGCGCTCCTTGCGCTTGCGGGTGCCTGTTGCTTTTTTGCCGGAAACTTTGGTAGCCATATTATCCCTCCTTGATTACTTCTTCTTGTTAGCAATGGTCTTCTTCGGACCCTTGCGTGTACGGGCATTGGTCTTGGAACGCTGGCCTCTAACCGGCAGACCCTTGCGGTGACGGACACCGCGGTAGCAGCCGATTTCAACGAGTCTCTTGATATCGAAAGCGGTCTCACGGCGAAGGTCACCCTCGACCTTGCAGTGATGATCTATATACTCACGAAGCTTAGAGACGTCATCCTCGGACAGGTCCTTGACTCTTATATCGGGATTAACTCCTGTTGCGGCGATAATATCGCTTGCGGTTTTGCGACCGATACCGTAGATGTAGGTCAGAGCGATCTCGACTCTTTTCTCTCTAGGCAGGTCAACACCTGAAATACGCGCCATTTGTCAGTTGCACCTCCATTGAATGGTTTGCGTCATTAGCCCTGACGCTGCTTGTGCTTGGGATTTTCACAGATAACCATTACTTTTCCCTTGCGCTTGATAATCTTACATTTTTCACACATTTTTTTGACAGAAGGTCTGACTTTCATTAGAATACCCTCCTTTATCTACTTGGAACGCCATGTTATGCGACCCTTGGTCAGATCGTATGGCGACATTTCGACCGTGACCTTATCTCCCGGCAGAATTCTGATATAGTTCATTCTCAGCTTGCCGGAGATGTGGGCTAATATCTGATGACCGTTCTCCAGCTCAACCGTAAAGGTTGCGTTGGGTAACGCCTCGACTACCGTACCTTCAATTTCGATCATATCCTGCTTAGACATATACTAACCTCCTACAATGATGCCGTTTCATCCGCTATCCGGTTGAGCGCCCTGCGAAGTCTGCCGTCAAAGGCGAGTTCGTCTTCACTGACATTAAAGCGGGTCTTCTCAACATGCTTCGGATTTTTGATTTTTGGTTTAAGGAGCCTGCGCTCCTTTCCGTCACAGACCTCGATACCCTCCGGCAAAACACGGGTGACTGCAAGCAGCCTGCCCTTGTCCCGTCCGGCAGCGGATCTGACAACGCAACCGCGTTCAAAGCTCATCGTTCTTCCTCCGCTCAAAGCCGAGTCATTATCTTCGGTCCGTCAGCCGTTATGGCGACGGTGTGTTCAAAATGAGCCGAGAGTTTGCCGTCCCTGGTCTTGACAGTCCATCCATCAGGTTGCACCCTGATGCCCGCACTTCCAAGGTTTATCATGGGTTCAATGGCAAGAGTCATGCCGGGCAGCAGGCGAACGCCTCTTCCTGGCGTGCCGAAATTCGGTACG
>SAMEA3663263__coassemble_163_pt1 | contig 20631 bp, 17 predicted proteins | sample SAMEA3663263__metabat2_low_PE_013 | metagenome-assembled genome bin SAMEA3663263 (sample SAMEA3663263) | pig gut metagenome | biome: pig gut; feature: pig-associated habitat; material: faeces | place: China | collected 2013 | reverse complement strand
AGGATAGCATCTCTGCAATGGCCACCTGCATGATGATGATGTCCATATAGGCCAGTGCCCCTCAGTCAGGAGAGTCTCTCCGCCGAAAAAGTCCCGCCTCTGCAATCAAGCAGGCTCTGCGGAACATTATATATCACTATTATATATCGTTGGATTACTACCATAGCTTCAAGAAATATTATCGGGCTCACCGCTCCGATTTTAAAAAATACGATGTTGTTTTGTCAACTGCATCACCCACAGCCGTGATATTCTGCGCACAGCATCTCAAACGCAAGCTGCCGCAAGTTCGCTGGATATGCGATTTCCGCGACCCGCTCGTCTGCCCGGAGCAGTTCCCTCGCTGGGAAAACCGAATAAACCGTTTTCTCCAAAACCGGGCATGCAAAGACGCTGATTGCGTTGTTACTGTTTCCGAGGGCTTTTTTGCTCGCATATGTTCAGAGTGTTTTTCCGACAAATCATATATTATCCCCAACGGCTTCGACCGCGAGGATATTGAGGACATATCCTCAGTTCCGGACACGGGATTTTCTTTTGCCTATACCGGCGTTCTCTACGGCAGCAAGCGAGATTTGTCCCCGCTTTTCACCGCCCTCAATGAGCTTTGCTCGGAGGGAAAAATCGATATCGATGATATATCACTTCTGTACGCCGGGACCGAAGGCACGATATTCAAAAACGCGGCGGAGAAAAGCGGGCTCGGCGCCTGTGTCACCGACCTCGGTCTTGTCAGCCGCGAGGAGAGCATAAAGCTTCAGCGCTCCTCACGTTTTCTGATTCTTGCGACCTGGAACACCCCGGCGGAGCAGGGCGTTTTTCCCGGGAAAATTCTCGAATACATGGTCTGTGAGAGACCGGTTATCGCTCTTGTCAGCGGCAGTGAGCCAAACAGTGAGGTCACAAAAGCCGTTGAGCGGCTCGGTCTCGGCATATCCTGCGAACAGGCGCGAAGCGGAGACTTCCCGAAACTTAAAGAATATCTTCTGAGTGAATATCACAGGTTCAAGAACGGACTTTCCCCCGATTTTTCACCGGACAGAGATGCGGTCGAAAACTATTCGTGGGAACGGCTCGTTAAAAAATTTGAGTATATAATCGAAAAAGAGGGCTGAAAAAATGACGGTAAATGTTATAGGTCTCGGATATATCGGGCTGCCAACCGCACTGATGCTTGCCTCCCACGGTGTGAAAGTGACGGGAACCGACTGCAGCCAAAGCCTTGTCGGACGTCTGAACGCCGGAGAAATAACCTTTGAGGAAAAAGGGCTTCGGGAGCTGTTCGACCGTGCGTTAGAATCAGGCATAGTATTCACAACAGAATATCAGAAATCCGATGTCTACATTATCGCCGTTCCTACCCCTTATGATAAAAAAAGCAAAAAAATAGACGCCGGGTTCGTCATAAACGCCGTCCGCGATGTTCTCGCCGCCTGCGACAAAGGCGCTGTCATAGTGATTGAGTCCACAGTGTCGCCCGGTACCATTGACAAATATGTCCGCCCCGAAATTGAGAACTTCGGCTTTGCTCCGGACGAGATACATCTTGCGCACGCACCGGAACGCATTATACCCGGAAACATGGTCTGTGAACTGCGCCGAAATTCCCGCACGATAGGCGCAGACGACCCACAGACAGCTCAGACCGTGAGCCGGATATATTCCTCCTTCTGCGAGGGGGAGCTTGTGCTCACCGATATACGCACCGCCGAGATGACAAAGGTCGTTGAAAATACCTTCCGCGACATCAACATTGCATACGCCAACGAGCTTGCCAAGATATGCCGCAGCGGTGGGATGGATGTCTATGAGATAATCCGCATAGCTAACAAGCACCCGCGCGTCAATATTCTCTCCCCCGGTCCCGGTGTTGGAGGGCACTGCATCTCGGTTGACCCGTGGTTTCTTGTCGGGGATTATCCCGGTCTTGCGAACATAATACTTGCCGCGCGCAAGATAAACGATTCAATGCCCGAATTTGTGCTCGGCCGCATCAGAGATATCATGGACGAAAACGGCATTGACGACGTCTCCCGTGTCGGTCTCTACGGGCTCACCTACAAAGAGGATGTTGACGACACGAGGGAGAGCCCCTCTCTCCAGCTTCTCGAATCCATGCGCAGACATCTGAGCAGCGGCATAAAAGTCTATGACCCGTTTGTCAGCGAGGACATTGTTCCCAATCAGTACCACAGCTTTGACGACTTTCTCAGGGACGTTGATATGGTGGTCATAATGGTCGGTCACAGCCAGATAAAAGATAACCCCGAAAAGCTCAAAGGAAAAATTATTTTTGACACAAGAAATATATGCGGCGTCGACGGCGCTTACAGACTGTAAAAAAGGAGAATCCCGATGAAAAAGGTAATGCTTGTTTTCGGCACAAGGCCGGAGGCCATAAAGATGTGTCCGCTTGTCAGGGAGCTTCAAACCCGCGGCGGACTTGAAACTGTCGTCTGCGTAACGGGTCAGCACCGTCAGATGCTCGACAGCGTTCTGAACACCTTCGGCGTTACACCGGAATATGATTTGAGCATAATGAAGGATAAACAGACCCTGTTTGACGTCACGGTTAATATCCTCGAAAAGATTCGCGGTGTTCTTGAAAAAGAACAGCCTGACGTTGTGCTTGTCCACGGGGACACCACCACCACCTTCGCCGCCGCTCTCGCCTGCTTCTATCTGGGCATAAAGGTCGGTCACGTTGAGGCGGGGCTTCGCACCTATAATATCCATTCACCGTATCCGGAGGAATTTAACCGCCAGGCGGTGGGAATCGTCTCTGAATATAACTTTGCGCCCACAGATCTTGCCAGAGACAATCTGCTCAGAGAGGGTAAGCGCCCTGAGAGCATTTTTGTCACGGGCAACACCGCGATAGATGCGCTGAAAACCACCGTTCGTGACGACTACCGCCACGAGCAGCTCGACTGGGCAAAGGACGGTCGGCTGATAATGATAACGGCGCACAGGAGAGAAAATCTCGGTGAGCCGATGCACCACATGTTCCGTGCCATCCGCCGGATAGCGGACGAGAATCCCGATGTCAGAGCAATATATCCGATACACATGAACCCCGCTGTCCGCCGCGCGGCGGATGAGGAGCTGGGCGGCTGCGACAGGATAAGAATTATCGAGCCTCTCGACGTCATTGATTTTCACAACTTTCTTTCAAGGAGCTATATGATACTCACGGACAGCGGCGGGATTCAGGAGGAGGCTCCGAGTTTGGGCAAGCCGGTGCTTGTCATGCGTGACACCACTGAGCGCCCGGAGGGCATTGCCGCAGGCACGCTGAGGCTTGTCGGAACCTCCGAGGAGACAATATACGAAAACTTCAGACTGCTGCTTGACAGCAAAGAGGAGTATGAGAAGATGAGCCGCGCCGCCAACCCTTACGGCGACGGACATGCCTGCAAAAGGATTGCGGATATTCTTGAATTCGGGGAAGTAAGATAGACCTAAATACCGGTTGCTGAGAGTGAACGCAACCGGTATTTGTATATTTTATACAAAAAATTAACTTTATATAAAGCTGTTGACGGTAAAAATAAAATATAATATAATCAAATCAGATAGATTAAATTTCGGATCTTATGCCGCAGGTGAAACAGCGGCATATACATAAAAGAGCCTATGAAAAGGGGAATTACCGTGAAAAGCAAATCCAGCACAGCGGTGTCCGGTGCGGCACGGCCGTTCGGGGCAATAGACAAATGGGCCTATGCAATGGGTGATCTCGGCTGCAATATGAGCTTTGCTCTCAATTCCTATCTCATGCTGTTTTACACCCAGTATATCGGATTGAGCCTTACAACTTGGGGTATCATCATTCTTTTTCTGAAAATCTGGGACGGCATCAATGACCCGATTATGGGCGGTCTGATGGATTCAATAAAACCCGGCAAGAGAGGCAAATTCAAAACCTACATATTCTACGGCTCGTTTGTGCTTCTCGTCTCAGGCGCCATGTGCTTTTTGCCCATACCGTCCGCGCCCTACTGGGTAAAGGTTCTCGTCTGCGTCCTTGGATATCTGGTCTGGGATATGTCCTATACCGTTGTCAATGTTCCCTACGGCGCGATGAGCGCGGCGATCACCGCCAAACCGACTGAGCGCGCGCAGCTCTCCACATACCGCAGCATCGGCGCGGGCATTGCAAATGTTATAACAATGCTCCTTCTGCCCGTGCTTATTTACAACGAGAGGGATGAGCTGCTGGGCAACAGAATGTTCATTATCGCCCTGGTAATGGGTGTTATGGGCTTCATAGCTTTTCAGATTCTCCTCAAGGGTACAACGGAACGTATTACCGTTTCCGCAGAGAACAAGCCCCGTGAAAAATACAACTACTTTAAAGCTATTGGTGGATTTTTCAAAAACAGAGCTGCGGTCGGCTGCACTCTTGCCGCAATCGCACAGCTTGTTTCCCTCGCGGGAATGCAGAACGCCAATCAGATATTGTTCCAGAGCTATTTCAAAATGGCAAAGCTGTCCGGACTCACCACCATAATGGCATATCTGCCCATGGTCATATTTATCCCTCTTGTCAAGCCTCTGGTCAAGCGCTTCGGCAAGAAGGAGGCTTCCGCCTATCCTCTCATTCTCGGAATAATTTCCTCTCTTCTGATGACGGTGCTCCCCATAACAGCCGACACGAAAGGCGTTGTCGTGTGGATCATCCTTCTTATGCTTTACGGTCTTTCCACCGGTGTGTTCCTCCTCGTCTGCTGGGCCATGGTTTCGGACAGCATCGACTACCATGAGTTCAGAACCGGTCGCCGTGAAGAGGGCACAATATACGCCACATATTCGCTTGGCAGAAAATTAGCTCAGGGCTTCGGAGCCTCTGTAATTTCTTTCTTGCTTGAGGCGGTCGGTTATATTCCCACTCTCGGACCCGATCAGACTCTCGATGTCGCTCTGAACATCAAACAGCTCTGCGGTCTTATCCAGTTTGCCGGCGCTCTGATCATGTTCATTTCCTTGGCTGTTATTTATAACCTTGATAAGAAAACGGTGGCAAAAATGGAGCAGTCTCTCGGTCGCTCAAATCTTGACATTGTCGGCGAAGCGTCAGGCGATGATTAAACAACCTTAAAATCAAAAATACCGCAGCGGACGTTTCACGCGTCTCTGCGGTATTTTTATTCTCTTGTTTCGGCTATGCTTCTTGATGTCAGTTATTCACAGGGAACTCTTTTATTCCTCCATCTGTCTGCCCAAAAAGGATGCCGCAACCTGAACAAGCTTTGTCTCCGTCTGTGACGGCAGAGCGGTATCGTCCGCCGCCAGCAGCACCACCGCGCCTGAGACATCGCCCGCTCCTATTATCGGATAAGCCACGGCAGCGTCTCTGTCTATACCCTCTATCGGGCGGAAGCGCTCGCCGTTCTCAACGCACACAAACGGGCTGCGCTTTTCCATGACGTTTTCAAGCGACTGAGTGATGCGCCTGTCAACGGTCTCCTTTTTAGGTATTCCTGCGCACGAGATAACTCTGTCACGGTCCGTTATAACCACGGGCAAAGAGGTGTTTTTATACAGCACCTCGGCATATTGCCCGGTCAGGGACGAAAGCTCGCCGACCTGAGAATATTTTTTAAAAATCACCTCACCGTCCGCATCCGTATATATCTCCAGCGGGTCGCCCTCTCTTATACGCATCGTGCGGCGGATCTCCTTTGGTATAACCACCCTTCCTAAATCGTCTATTCTTCTAACAATGCCCGTAGCCTTCATATTATAATTAACTCCTATTCTTAATTTAATGAATAATAAAAAATGAATGATGAATAATTAATGTGTCGGCTTTGCCGACATTGTTTATATCATGCCAAAGGCAGACCGAAATTATTCACTATTCACTCGCAAGGCTCCGCATTGCATCTCTGTTGCTTTCATATATAAAAACTCCTTTGTTTAGATAATTGAAAACCTAAAGTTCCTTTTTGTTCTTGATTCATTTTGGGAACTTTTGTAACGATATTTCTATTATCTGTCAACAAAGGAGATTTATACTTTGGCACTAAATTTTATGTAGCAAAAATGTTATTATTACTAGCAAACTGCAAGAGAATTATTGAAGTTTTACTCCCTCATATAACTCGCACCAGTCTTCATAAAGTGGATTTTCCCAAGTTGTTCCATCAAAGGTCTCGTATGAAACAACGATTGCTTTAATTGTTTTGATGTTACAATTCTCATCAATCTCATAGCCGCTGGACTCACCAAATTTTTCACCTGGAACTAGATTAATATCACCGTAATTAACTTCTATAATATAAGCGCCATCAGAAAAGTCGAAAGAACCCTTTATTTTTACAGGCAAATTATTGCTATCCCAAGCCGCAAAAGCAACAATTGCATTCTTTATATCGTAAGAAGTATCATTCTGAATTACCGCTTGCAACATATCGGGATACAAGGCTTTATATACTTCGTCCTGAACAACATACTTTGTTTTTATCACTTTCAGTTCTTGTGCATCAATTTGAGAAAGTAGTTTATCTTCTGTCATGGCAGGCTCTGTTGAGATTTCGGGTTTGGTGGTAGTGGTCGGAGTACTGTTTGTCTTGTTGACAGAAGCACCACAAGAGCCACAGAACTTATCCGTTGAAGATATTTCTTCGCCACACTCAACACAATAACTGCCCGTATCATTATCTGTTGCGGAATTGTTACCGTCACAAGCAGATAACAAGAAGATTAAACATACTACAAAAAGCAAAGAACAAATTTTTTTCATTTTACATTCCCCAATCATAATGTATTTATGGTTGCATTATACAACAAATGTCAAATTAATACAATAGCATCTTATATTTTTCCACCACGCTATGTATCGCAATACAGAATTTGTCAAAAGGTGTCAATGTTATCAGAGGCGGGTCGCCCTCTATTATACGCATCGTGCGGCGGATTTCCTTGGGTATAACCACACGTCCGAGGTCGTCTATCCGCCTTACTATTCCTGTTCCTTTTATTTATCTTAACTCCTTCTTGCCGTTTTGCTTTTGCCTTAGTATTATTTCTATTCACTTTCTTCCGCGAAAAAGAAAACGCACCTGCTATTTTGCTGATATTGCTGTTTGCGAAATTAAATACTGTTTTGCGACCTTTTGCTAATAACATTTGATTTTCGATATTGAACAAAAACATTCTTCCGCAACCGCCGGAATTTATACTGATGGATTATAAAAAAGCTGCGGCGCTGTCGGTTATCGGACAGTGCCGCAGTCTTTCTTATTGCCTTGCTATAAACATTCGTCAGCTTCCCGCGCAGTCGCCGCGGTACTCTTTCGGGGTTTTGCCCGCATACTTTTTAAACATTTTGGTAAAATAATTCACGTCGTAAATTCCGCAGTGCTGAGCGACCGTCTGAATCTGAAGATTTGTTGATTTAAGAAGATAGGCCGCATGCTCCACGCGTTTTTTCGTCACATATTCTGTCAGTGTCTGTCCTGTCTCCTTCTTGAACAGAGCGGAGAGATAGCTCGCGTTGACACTCAAAAGCTGTGCCTGCCTGCTGAGGCTCAAATCAGCCGTGAGATCCGAGTCCACCATTGTCATAACCTTCTGAACAAGCAAAGAATATTTTTTCATCGAGTGCTGCTTGACCAGATTGCAATATTTGTGAACCATCTCCCGCTGAATAAGACCCACCTCCTCAGCCGATTTTATAAGCTCTATTCTCCTCGCGAAATCCGAGGATATCCTGTCGATATAAAACGGATGCACAGAGCCGTACTCCGCCGCCTTTCGCATGAGTGTGTTCATTATTATCATATAGTTTTTAAGATTCCTCACGGGGTCGCTGACGCGCTCTTCAATGCTCAGATTCGATGCATTATTAAATATTTGCTCGGCCTTGTGGGTCATGCCCTGAGACACCGCCTGCATCAGGCTGCGCTCGGACTCATATCTCGCCTCAAGCATCTGGATGGCCAAAAGCGGATCATCCGCTTTGCCGGCAATCGATTGCACAAGCTCCTCAGACGGTCCGTCAAATCTGCTCTGAGCGGTCTGCACCGAAAAGCTGTCAATATCTCCCCATACAGTCTCTCCGAAGCTGTTAAAGAGTGACATAAGTGTGCGGTCATTTCCTATAAACGGCACATTCCCGTAATATTTTTCAATCTGTGAAAATACCTGCGCCGGCACTGAATACTTTTCGGCCGTCTCAAGCAGCATCCGGTGAGTTATCTCCTTTGCTGAATAGGGTCCCGCAATCAGCACGGTGTCCTGTTCGGTATCCGGCAGCAGCATGAAGATATAGCTGCACAAAAAATCATCGGTGAATTGATATATGACGTTGCTCTTTATATTTTTCCACATTTCGAGCATCAGGTGCTCATAGTCGTCGTTCATGTTCAAAAAATCTCTGAGCCCTCTGTCAGCTTTCACACAACTCGTCTCCCCAAAAACGACCAGTGAAGTGTCTATGTGAATATTGCGCAGAATTCTGCGAAAAAAGCCAAGCTCCCGCTCATAAAACATATCCGTCCTCCTCCCTTTGTATTAATATTCTACTTTTTTCTTAAATTATCGTACAATTTTTAGCAAAAATCAAGATATAGCAAAAAAAAATGCTTAAAAAAACAAAAATAATCCTAACAGAATAAGCGGTTTTCAGTTAGAATATGAATGTAGGATATTCGTGTAAATTTAATAAAGAGTATGCTCAAAAAAACCAAATTTTATGAAAGATGAGGGAAGTGTATGAAAACCCAAACTGTCCGACCCTTCGGCATCCGGGATAAGCTGGGCTACATGTTCGGCGATTTCGGAAACGACTTTACCTTCTTGCTTTCATCAAGCTTCTTGATGAAATTCTACACCGATGTAATGGGTGTAGACGGCTATATCGTCGGCATCATCATGATGATAGCACGCTTTGTGGATGCTTTCACGGATGTTGCCATGGGAAGAATCTGTGACAGAAGCCGTCAGACTCCGGTTGGAAAATTCAAGCCCTGGATCAGAAGAATGTGCGGTCCCGTCGCAATCGCATCGTTCCTCTTGTATCAGTCCTCGTTGTCGGGGCTTCCCCAGTGGGCAAAAATCGCCTACCTCTTCGTAACATATATTCTCTGGGGTTCGGTTTTCTACACCTCGATAAATATTCCGTATGGCTCAATGGCATCGGCTATTTCAAACGATCCCGGCGATCGCCAGTCACTTTCGACTTTCCGCACAATGGGCGGCATGTTAGCCGGAGCTTTTGTCACGGCCGGTGTTCCCCTGATTGCCTATGAAAAGAATGCCGAGCTCGGCATCGATGTCATCGTCCCCGGCAGATTCACAATAATCGCCGGCGTGTTCTCCGTGTTTGCGATAGGTTGTTATCTTCTTTGCTACTATCTTACAACAGAGCGTGTCAAATCCGTTGCTTCCGTTGAAGTGCAGCAGCACAACAACGTTTTCCGCATGCTCAAAAATGCTGCGAAAAACCGCGCGCTTATTTCTATTATTTTTGCGTCAATCGTTATGCTCCTGGCTCAGCTTACAATGCAGCAGATGGCAAACTATGTTTATCCCATCACCTACGGCAATGCAAAAATGCAGACCGTTTCAACGCTTCTGATGGGCGGCGGTATGGCTTTTGCGGCAGTTGTGGCAAAACCCCTCGCTCAGAAATTCGGAAAAGCGGAGGTCAGTGTTGTCTCAAACCTGTTTGCAGGCATCATGACCCTTGTCGTATATTTCATTCGTCCCCAGAGCGTTATTGTCTATATGATATTCCAGGGACTTGCTTGGCTCGGTCTCGGCGTGTTCGCAATGGTTAACTGGGCGCTCATCACGGATGTTATTGACTATTCAGAGCTTCACAACGGTATCCGCGAGGACGGTTCGGTTTACGCACTCTACTCGTTCGCAAGAAAACTCGGTCAGGCCGCGTCATCCGGCGTCTCCGGTGCTTTGCTTACAATGATAGGTTATACCACTCCCGACAAAGTAACTGACAGCATAAAGGCGGGTATATTCGACATATCAACCCTCGTTCCCGCAATAGGGCTTATATTGCTCGCTCTCATTCTCTGGTTCTGGTATCCGCTTCACAAGAAGCAGGTTGACGCGAATGTCGAGGCTCTCAAAGCAAAACACGCCCCGGACACTAACTCAGAAGAATAAAATTCAAAACTGTCAGCAGCTTTTGCTGCCGACAGTTTTTTAAAAACAAGACAAAGGAGTTACTCGCACATGAGAAAGGTTTTGAATATCAACAGAAAATGGGCTTTTTCCAAGGACTTCTCCGAAATCCCTTCGCAAATCAACGCAAAGTGGAATTTTGTCAATCTTCCCCACACCTGGAACGCCATTGACGGGCAGGACGGCGGCAACGACTATTACAGGGGAATCTGCTGCTATGCCAAAGAGCTGACCAAAGAAGATCTGCCGGATGCGGACAGATATTATCTTGAGCTGCGCGGCGCAAACTCCTCCGCCGATGTCTTTGTCAACGGAACAAAGCTTGCACACCACGACGGCGGCTATTCCACCTGGCGTGTCGATATCACAGACTCGCTCACCGATAACAATATAATCGCTATAACGGTTGACAACAGCGAGAACGACAGGGTTTATCCTCAGATGGCGGACTTCACCTTCTACGGTGGACTTTACCGCGATGTCAATATTATTGCCGTCAGTGAGTCGCATTTTGACCTTGATTATTTCGGAGGTCCCGGAATAAAGGTCACTCCGGAAATCAAAGGCGCTGATGCGAAGGCTGAAATAGAGGTATATCTCACAAACCCGAAGGACGGTCAGCAGCTTGTCTACTCCATTCTCGACAAAGACGGGAACAAGGTTTCGGAGGTCTTCTGCGGTGCAGAAGAAACTTCTGTTTCAATCGATATTAATAATGTCCATCTGTGGGACGGCAGAAAAGACCCGTATCTCTACACCGCTGAGGTGAAGCTTGCGGAGGACGGCAAAGTGCTCGACAATGTAAGCACAAGGTTCGGCTGCCGCACCTTTAAAATTGACCCTGAAAGAGGCTTTATCCTCAACGGCAGAGAGTATCCTCTCCGCGGCGTATCCCGTCATCAGGACCGCTGGGGTTTCGGCAACGCGCTGCTTCCCGAACACCATGAGGAGGATATAGAGCTCATATACGAGATGGGCGCGACCACCATACGTCTCGCTCACTATCAGCACGACCAGTATTTCTATGATCTCTGCGATGAAAAGGGTCTTGTTATCTGGGCGGAGATTCCCTATATTTCAAAGCATATGCCCAGTGGCCGCGAAAACACGATTTCACAGATGAAAGAGCTTGTGACGCAGAATTACAATCACCCCTGCATAGTTGTGTGGGGACTCTCCAACGAGATTACGATGAACGGTTCAGACGAGGATCTGATAGAAAATCACAAGCTTCTCAACGACCTTGTGCATGATATGGACAAAACGAGGCTCACAACCATGGCTTGTGTCTCAATGTGCGATATGAACGACCCGTATGTTCAGATTCCCGATGTCGTTTCCTACAACCACTACTTCGGCTGGTACGGCGGGGACACCTCTATGAACGGTCCGTGGTTTGACAGCTTCCACGCAAAGTTCCCGGACATTCCTGTCGGTATTAGCGAATACGGCTGCGAGGCGCTCAACTGGCACACCTCAGACCCGGAGCAGGGTGACTACACCGAAGAATATCAGGCATATTACCACGAGGAACTGATAAAGCAGCTCTATTCCAGACCCTACATTTGGGCAACACATGTTTGGAACATGTTTGACTTCGGCGCAGATGCCAGAAACGAGGGCGGCGAAAACGGTCAGAACCACAAGGGACTTGTCACCTTTGACCGCAAATATAAAAAGGATTCTTTCTATGCCTATAAAGCGTGGCTCTCCGATGAACCGTTTGTACACATCTGCGGCAAGCGCTATGTTGACCGTGTTGAGGATGTCACAAAGGTCACCGTATATTCAAACCTGCCTGAGGTTGAGCTTTTTGCCAACGGTGTCAGCCTCGGCAAAAAGAAAAGCGCTGAGCACTTCTTCTACTTTGAGGTTCCCAACAGCGGCGAAACAAATCTTTCCGCCGTTGCGGGAGATTGCCGTGACGAAAGCTTTATCCGCAAGGTTGACACCTTTAACGAGGACTATCGTCTCAAGGAAAAGGGCGCTATACTCAACTGGTTTGATATTACCGCTCCGGAGGGTTATTTCTCCCTCAATGACAAGCTCGGAGATATTCTCGCATGCCCCCAGGGGATCGGCCTGTTTATGAGCCTTATGAGCCAATTCAAGGGAGCTATGTCCAACGAGAAGATGGCGGGCTTTGAGATGAGCGAGGGTATGATGAAAATGATGGGCGGCTTTACATTAATCCGTCTTTCAAATATGCTCGGAACTGCCGGCATCAAAGTCACCAAAGAGCAGCTTCTCGCTCTCAACGCACAGCTCAATCAGATAAAGAAGCCCGACTGAAATTAACAAAACGTGAGGGGATGTCCTTTCGGGCATCCCCTCCTGATTTAATTTTTATACAAGATAAAGCGGATTGGTTATGCACCACGCGAACGGCGGAATCGGCAGCTTCGCATCGGCGGGCTGCCAGAGCTTGACTATCTGCCTGTAAAGGAAACGCATCGGCGCATTCATGTCATAAATCACCTGCGCCCGCACAAATCCCTTTTCAAGATTCTCAAGAACCGCCGTGTGGTCGCCTGTCTTTTCTGCTGTATGTTCATATATAATGCGGTCATTGTTGAACACCTGAACACGCATACCCTTCTTTATCCCGGTAATCTCAAGCTTTACCTGCGTATGTTCGGAGAGAGACACCTCATCGCCCATCACGGCATCGCCGCAGGAAAGCACTGCTTTGGTGGAATTCGGTGAGTTCGTCACAAACGAGTTTCCGCGGCGCAGAGCGGTTAAGACATCCTCCTCCGTGTTCGCCTTCACACAGACAAAGGTGGTCGGGTTTGCAAGCAGGCGCGTAACGAAATAGTCGCGGTGATAGTCGCTGCCGCCGACAAGCGGCAGTCTTTTGCCCTTGAGTAGCTGAGAGTGCCACCAGTCGAGATTCGTCATGTTATCGATGTGCATCGGCGCGTTCCAGACCTCCACGCAGTCCATGGGATAGTCCTCCAGCTCCATATGCCAGCCACACTTTTTGCAGAACGGATGGTTTACGGAAACGGTGCAGCCGTTTTCATGTGCCTCCTGCGCAAGCCGGGTATACTGTACATATTCCGTCGGACGCTCACCCGTCAGGTGCGGGCAGCCGCTGCCCCAGATGTTGACGTGACCGTCATTGCCGGTATACTCCTCGCCGGGAATTATCAGCATATCCCCGTCAAAGCGGGATTCCCCGCCCACGGTGTTGAAATTGTGGTCGGTTATGATGATCCAGTCAAGTCCCCGTTTTTTGCAGTTTTTTATAAGCTGCTCCGGGGTAAGCCTCCCGTCGCTGTTCGTCGTGTGAAGATGTGTGTCTCCCTTGAGCCATATGCGCTTTGCGTCCATTTCTCTCACTCCGTTTTTTTCTGTGAATTTATTATACAGCCGCCCGGTCGTCAAATCAACAAAAACCTTCAAAAAGCAGAACCGTCCCGCAGCGCCGGGAATCGGTACGCGGGACGGCAGATAAAAACTTATATAACTCTCACTCTTATGACTCCGTCAACAGCCTTTAGCTTTTCGATATCGGGCTGACCGGAAATATCAGCGACAAGATATCCCATACCTTTCTTGTGAGCGGAGACAAGAGAAGCTATCGGGCTGCCGCCCAGAGCCGCGATAATCGCGCCCTGTATACCCTCGGTCTCCCTGTGGATAACGCAGACACGCGTCTCAAATGTGGTCGGGAGCGCCGCATCGGGCAGGTTAACAGAATTCTTTATCTCGCCTCTCTCAAGGTAAGCGATAAGCTCGTTTGCCGCCATAACGGCGCAGTTGTCCTCACTCTCAGGAGTGGAGGCTCCGAGATGCGGTATGGCGACAACACCCTTGACGCCTATCTGCGCATCTGTCGGGAAATCGGTCACATATGCTGCAACCTTGCCCGTGCCGAGCGCCGCTATAATATCATCGGAATTCACAAGCTCGCCGCGCGCAAAGTTCAGTATTCTCACGCCATCCTTCATCGCAGCTATCGTCTTTGCGTTAACGGTATTCTTCGTCTGGTCATTGCACGGAACGTGCAGGGTTATATAGTCAGCCGCCGCGTATACATCGGCGACATCCTGCGTCACCCTGATTCCGGGATAAAGCCCGAGCGCTCCGCCCACCGACAGAAACGGGTCATAACCTATGACATCCATGCCCATATCAATCGCGGCATTCGCAACCAGAGCGCCTATGGCACCCAGTCCGATAACGCCCATGGTCTTGCCCTTGATCTCGGGTCCTGTGAAAGCGCTCTTGCCCTTTTCAACAAGTTTTGAAACAGCGTCGCCCTCGCCCTTGAGTGTCTTGCACCAGTCAATGGCATCGGTTATCTTTCTTGACGCCAGCAGCGCCGCGCAGATAACAAGCTCTTTGACAGCGTTGGCGTTGGCGCCCGGAGTGTTGAAAACGGCTATGCCCTGCTCGGAGCATCTGTCTATCGGGATATTGTTGACTCCTGCGCCCGCTCTCGCTATGGCGAGCAGCTCCGGGTTGAACTGTGTTTCATGCATGGAAGCCGAACGCACCATGACGGCGGTCGGGTTCTCGACGGAGTCGGAGCAGGTATATTTTGAAGCGTCAAAGCGGTCTGTGCCGCATTTTGCGATTTTGTTGAGAGTCAGTATATCAAACATTGTTTTCTTCCTTTCGCTGAGGCTGAGCGGATATTTATCCGCAAAATCAGTTGTTCTTCTCGAACTCCTTCATGAACTCCACGAGCTGCTCAACGCCCTCAATGGGCATCGCATTGTAGATTGAAGCGCGCATTCCGCCGACCGAACGGTGTCCCTTGAGATTTACAAATCCGGCCTGCGCCGCTTCGCTGACAAATTTCGCGTTCAGCTCATCCGAGGGCGTGACAAAGGTCACGTTCATCAAAGAGCGGTCCTTGTGCCTCACAGGATTGTTAAACATTGCGCTGGAATCGATGAAGTCATAGAGTATCTTGGCTTTCGCCTCGTTTCTCTGCTTCATTTCCTCAAGACCGCCGAGTTTTTTAATCCATTCAAGCACGAGCTTGCACATATATATCGTGTAGCACGGCGGGGTGTTGTACATTGAATTGTTGTCCGCCATAGTCTTGTAATCGAGCATTGTCGGAATATCCTCACGCGCTTTGCCCATGAGGTCCTCACGCACGATAACCACCGTCAGACCCGCCGGAGCTATATTCTTCTGCGCGCCGCCATAAATAATTCCGAACTTCGAAACATCCATCGGCTCCGAGAGGAAGCAGGAGGAGACGTCCGCCACCAGCGGCACATCGCCCGTGTCCGGAATATAGGGATACTTAGTTCCGTAGATAGTGTTGTTCATGCATATATATGCATAGTCCGCTTCCGGATCAAAATCGTCTCTGCTAAGCTCGGGAATATATGAGAACGTCTTATCCTTTGAGGAGGCAACTACGTTGATGTCACCGTATTTGCAGGCCTCCTTGTAAGCCTTTGTGGAGAACTGACCGGTCAGCACATAGTCGGCCTTCTTTGAACCGTTGAGAAGGTTTAAAGGAATTGCGGAAAACTGCGTGGACGCACCGCCCTGAAGAAAAAGAATTTTATAGTTCTCGGGAACATTGAGAACCTCGCGGAACAGAGCCTCTGCACCGAAAATTATACTCTCATAAATCTTTGAGCGGTGCGACATCTCCATAACGGACTGGCCGCTGCCCTGATAGTCAAGCATCTCCGCCGCCGCGCGGTTGAGAACGCTCTCCGGCAACATGGACGGACCGGCTGAAAAATTGAAAACTCTTGCCATATTTTTATCCTCCGTTTCATTGCGCCTGATACGGCGCTGATAAAAAAGCTTGTTAACATTATATAGCAAATCAAAAAGATAAGTCAATAAATAATTATCAGTTGAAAAGATTAGTATAAGTATGTATAATATTTAGCGTAAAGAAACTTTTTATTATGTGAGGTATTTTAAATGGCGACTTCAAAAAAATCACAAAACAGCAATTCAAAAAAATTAATTGTGGTTATTGCCCTTGTTCTGGTTTTACTGTTCGTAATCATTATAGCCGTTAAGCTCTCAAGTGACAAAAATAACAACGGTAATGATGTTTCCGAATCTGCCAGAACTTCCTCCGAAGCTCTGACTCCGACGGATATTAACCCGCTGACAGGCATGAGCGGTTTTGACGCGCAGGGCAACCGCCCCGTGGCAGTGATGATAAACAACTCAAAGCCCGCACGTCCCCAGTGGGGTCTTTGCACCCCCGATATCGTCGTTGAGGGTGTCACCGAGGCGGGTATAACCCGTATGCTCTGGCTCTACGCCGACATTGACGATGTGCCGGACAAATTCGGTTCGCTGAGAAGCGCAAGGCACGATTTTGTTGAGATAGCCGAAGGGCTTGATGCGCTTTTCGTCCACTGGGGCGGCAGCAAATACGCGTATGATGCCATTGAGAGCCGCAATGTGGATCATCTTGATGGGCGCATATATTCGGGGAAATACTTTTTCCGCGACACTGAGCGCACCGACGTCGCCATAGAACACAGAGGCTATTCCACACGTGAGGCCGTTGACAAGGGGTTTGATAAGCTCGGTCTTCGCAGAGAAATCAAAAGCGAATACAGCAGCCCGTTCAAATTTGTGTCTGCCGGAAACCCGCGCACTCCGTCTGCGGGCACATGTTCGGAGATCGGCATCGTATTTTCCTCCTACTGCGAGCATAACTTCACCTATAACAGCACAGATTCTCTCTACTACAATAATATCAACGGACAACCCATGAATGACGCCGACGGAAAACAGATGGCGGTGACGAATGTCATCATACTCTACTGCGGCATATCCTCAATGGGCGACTCCTCCGGCTGTGTTGACATGGATCTGAGCGGCGGCAGCGGTGTATTCGTTTCAAACGGCGCATACGAGAACATCACATGGAAAAAGGGCAGCTCCTCCGATATGTTGAAGCTCTACTCAGCCGATGGCAAGGAGCTCCGGCTCAACGCGGGAAAAAGCTATATAGGTCTCGTTCCGACAGACAATCAGCCCAAAACAGCGATTACGGCATAAAGCAACACACCCGGCTTCGTTTGAAAGCCGGGTGCGGTTTTTAATGTTGAGTTGATTTAATATCTCTTTCAGGGCGTCTGAAATGTTTTTGACGATATTTCAAGTTTTTTCTCCGCTTTGTTCCTCAAAAATCTCCTTTGCGCGCCTTATCAGCTCCTCTGAGCTGTTTTTTGTTTTTCCGTCAATGACCTCACCGAGCAGAGCCGAAAGCACCGCTCCCAAAGTCTTTCCCTCCGGAATACCGTTTGCCATAAGTGTTTTTCCGTTGACAGCAAGACTTTTTAAGCTGAGACACGGCTTGAGTGCCGCAATTTCCTTTGCCGTCCGTTCGGCATTTTCAATTTTTTCAAGGCGAAAACGGTATTCGGGCGACTGTGACAGCACGTCCGCGCGCATAACCTCAAGCAGTTCGAGAACCCTGTCCAACCCAAAGCGGGCAAGATATTTTTTCATGTTCTCCGGATTTTCATAAAGCTCCCAACGGTCGTGATTGCCGACAAGGAAAAGCACCTCATCTCGGAAGCTGTTGGAAACTTTAAGCCGTGCAAGTATCTGAGCCGCAAGCTCCGCGCTCAACTTTTGATGCCCGTAAAAATGCGCTCTGCCGTCCTGTGAAAAGGTTTTTGACGCGGGCTTTCCGCTGTCATGCAGAAGCATTGCAAAACGCAGAACGGGGTCAGGACGCACATTTTCGAGCGAATAAAGCGTGTGCTCATATATGTCATAGCAGTGATGCGGATTGTCGTGGCTGTTTTTATACATGGGGCTGAGCTCCGGCATAATCTCAAACAGCACATCGGCAAATCCGCTGAGCACCCTATGCGCTCCCGCTCCGCATATAAGGCGCATCAGCTCCTTTGATATGCGTTCAACAGAGATGTTTTTAAGCAGGACTTTGTTTTTGTGTATGCTCTCGGCGGTTTTGTCTTCTATCTCAAAATCAAGCACGCTCGCAAAGCGAAGTCCGCGAAGAATACGCAAAGCATCCTCGTTAAAGCGTCTGTCTGCCTCGCCGACGCAGCGAATAATATGATTTTTCAGATCCTCCTGCCCGCCGAATGGGTCTGAAAGTCCCTGCGACGGGCTGTATGCCATGGCGTTGACGGTGAAATCCCGGCGGGCAAGGTCGGCAGAGAGGTCGGAGGTGAACTCCACGCTCTTTGGGTGGCGGTTGTCCTCATATTCGCCGTCAAGCCGAAAAGTGGTTATCTCAAGCGGAGAGCCGATAACAGCAGTCAGCGTGCCGTGCTGAATCCCCGTTTCGATGCAGTGAAAGGAGGAGAAAACTTCTTTCATCTGTTCGGGAGAAGCGGAGGTCGTGATATCCCAATCATCGGGAGTTTTTCGGAGCAATGAATCACGGACACAGCCGCCCACGGCGCAGACCTCAAACCCCGCACTCTCAAGCAGCGATATGGCTTTTTTCACATTTGGCGGCAGTTTTATCTCCACACCGGCACCTCTTTTCTGTTTACAATATTAACATTTTATTTTATAATAATCAATGTTATTTAATCTGACAAATCCTGCAACGCGGTATTGCGCGATTCAGTGAGGTTCAGCTATGAGGTTTTTAAGAACCTTAATAAATTGCGCAAGACAAGGCGCAGGGTTCTGACAACAAGGGAGTGTACTTTGTGTACTCGACCGAAGTTGGCAGGTTCCTGCAACGCGGTATTGCGCGATTCAGTGAGGTTCAGCTACAAAGGGGGGTAATATCTTGAACATACAGATTTTCGGCAAATCAAAGTGCTTTGATACAAAGAAAGCGGAGCGCTATTTCAAGGAACGCAGAATAAAATATCAGCTCATTGACGTTGCAAAATACGGCATGAGCAAGGGCGAATATAACAGCGTAAAAAACGCTGTGGGCGGCATGGACAAGCTCTTTGATGAGAAAAGCAAGGCTTATGAGGAGCATTTTATAAAATATCTCGCCTCCGCCGAGGCTAAGGAGGAAAAGCTTCTGGAGCATCCGGAGCTTTTCAAAACTCCGATAGTCCGAAACGGCAAACAGGCGACTGTCGGCTACTGCCCTGACGTGTGGAAAACGTGGGAATGAGAAAAAATCTTTATTTTTTCGACAGTCTGTGATATAATCCTCTCAATTGAATATGGGAACGACAGGCGCCGAAGTATATTGGGACAGGCTTTCACTTTCCTATGCCGAGGCTTAATAAGGAACCGGGTGAGAATCCCGGGCGAACTCGTCGCCGTGACGGAGGAGTCCGCACACATTATGTCACTGAGAAATCGGGAAGGCGTGTGCGGGCGATGATGCCGCAGCCGGAAGACTTACCTGCCGATTCGTACAAAGAGCCACGAGACCCTGGCGTTCGTACAAGCAAAGCCGTTATCAGATGGTGAACCCGGTTCACCTCTGCTCTCGGTTCTTTTGCCTGTATCTTCCTCCGCCTTTGTATGAGCCGCCCGTGTTCAAAAAAAGGAAAGGAGGTTATTTTTATGGCAAAACAAAAATCCAACAAAAAAATTATTGCTGTTGTATGCGTTGTGCTCGCGGTTCTGGTCGCGGCGATGGCTCTTGTCTATCACTTTTACGGTCCCTCCGCAGAGCAGGGCACAAAAAAAATCACTGTTGATATAGTCTTTGCACAGGGAGACACCAAAACAGTCAAAATCAAAACTGACGCCGAATACCTCAGAGGCGCATTGGAGGAAGAGGACCTCATAAAGGGCTCAGAGAGCGCTTACGGTCTTTTTGTGACCTCTGTTGACGGCGTTGAAGCCGACAGCGCCAAGGAGCAGTGGTGGTGCTTCACCAAGAACGGTGAAATGCTCTCAACGGGAGTTGACACAACACCCATCCAGGACGGTGATAAATTTGAAATCACCCTCACCACAGGATACTAAGTCAAAGCGTCTGGGAGGGCTGATTGACTCGGCGCTGTTCGCTCTGCTCGGAGCTCTGCTCATTGTTGTGCAGGTGGCTCTGGCCTTCCTGCCCAACATTGAGCTGGTCAGTATTCTGATAGTCGTCTATACCGTGGTTTTTGGATTCAAGGCCATGATTCCGACCGCCGTTTTTGTCGTTGCCGAGTGGCTGATATACGGTTTCGGGCTGTGGAGCATAAACTACATCTACGTCTGGCCGCTGCTGGTTCTGATAGCGTATATTTTCCGCAAAAACCGTTCGCCTCTGTTCTGGGCGCTCGTCTGCGGGATATTCGGTCTTGCCTTCGGAGCTCTGTGCGCAATAGTGCAGGCATGTGTCGGCGGGATTGCATTCGGAATTTCATACTGGATAAACGGAATCCCTTTTGACCTTTTGCACTGCGCCGGAAACTTTGTGACGGCTCTGCTGCTTTTCAGGCCTCTCACCCGAGCACTTGAAACCGCCGCGAAAAAGATCGGTCGGCTGTAAAAAAATACCCGTACAGATTTTTCTGTACGGGTCAGACTGTCGAAAAACTCCCCGAACCGTCAAAGCACGACATTTTTCACAAAAGA
>SAMEA3663263__coassemble_161_pt1 | contig 20846 bp, 14 predicted proteins | sample SAMEA3663263__metabat2_low_PE_013 | metagenome-assembled genome bin SAMEA3663263 (sample SAMEA3663263) | pig gut metagenome | biome: pig gut; feature: pig-associated habitat; material: faeces | place: China | collected 2013 | reverse complement strand
GCAAAGCTGCAAAAAAGCTTTGTTCAAGAGAAGAAGCCTCATAGGGGCGCAAAAATCTTTCTGAATGTGCTCATCACCGTCATTGTCATTGTCAGCATTCTGACCGGGCTCACCGCAGTTGCAACCGCTGAACCCGGAAGATTTCTTTTCGACAGAGGCCTGATTATCTGCCGCCATACGGTTGACGGCTCAAATGTTTCCGCCGGCATGCTTCTGTTCGCAAAGAAAGCGAGCAGTGCCGAGGATGACACCATTGTCGCCGCTTACACCGAGAACGGCGGATATGAAATTGATTTTGCTCAAAACATCTCCTCGCCGTCAAAGATATTTGCGGTTTCAAACAGAGGTATCCCATATCTCGGCGGCTTCATCTCAAGCGTTACAAACATGTGGATAGTCTATACCTGCTCGGCTGCCGCCGCAATACTGCTGATTCTCATTATCCGTGTCGTAGCGTTTGACAAAGACGATGACATCATCATCGGCGCAGACACCAAGAAAAAGCGCAGATAGAAGTATAGGGTGTCCATAAGGTCGGACAGCTATCAGGGCTGAACATGCAGAAGAATAGTACGGGTCTGTTGATTTTTCACAGGCTTTTTAAAGACGCATTGAAAAAATTAAAATTTTTTTGGTTTTAGAGTTGATTTTTTCGGAGTGTTGTGATAATATACTATGGCAATCAGATGCGCTGCTAGCTCAGTTGGATAGAGTGTTTGGCTACGAACCAAAAGGTCAGGGGTTCGAATCCCTTGCAGCGCGCCATTTGCTTTAATTAAAGGATACGGTTTTTCGTATCCTTTATTTTTTTAGATTAATTGGATTCGAAGGACGAGCGGCACAGAGAAACAGTCCGGTGGACTGTTTCGACCGCGAGCGACCAAGCGTCCGCAGGCGCACGAGTAGAATCCCTTGCAGCGCGCCACACCGCAATCCTTTGTATATCAAGGGGTTGCGGTTTTTTGTTTTCTGAATAATGTTTTTTGCACCGTCTGCTTGAAAATATTATAAAACTTAGTATAATGAAGCTAAACAATTATGAGGGGTAATAATATGACGGACTGGAGCGCAAATCAATACACAAAATTTATAAAAGAGAGAACGCAGCCGGCTATTGATCTGGCAAATAAAATAACTATTTCAAATCCGCGCAAAATTATTGACATCGGCTGCGGTCCGGGAAACAGTACAAGGGTTCTTGCGGACAAATTCAAAGACGCATATATTGTCGGAGCCGACAATTCCCAAAATATGCTCGACAAGGCGAAGAGTCAGAATCCTGACCTTAATTTCATGCTTTTTGATGCAAGCAAGGACTTTACCGACATTAAAGAGAGGTTTGACGTGGTGTTCTCAAACGCATGTATTCAATGGATTCCCAATCATCGTGAACTGATAAAAAATATGATGGGAATATTGAATGACGGCGGTGTGCTGGCTGTTCAAACACCTATGAATTACAAAGAGCCGATACACAGAATAATCGAGGAATTAGTTTGTTCAGATAAATGGAAAAAATATTTTCCCAATCCGAGAGAGTTTTACAATCTAAAACCAGAGGAATATTTTGATTTGCTTTCAAAAATTTCAAGTGATTTTACGATTTGGGAAACCGTCTATTGTCACAGAATGCCCTCGCACGAGAGTATTATGGAATGGTACAAGGGCACGGGGTTACGTCCATATTTAAACGAGCTTTCCGAACATGATGCTGAAGAATTTGAAAAGGAGGTTTATAACGAGGTGGTAAAGTCCTACCCGATACAGTCAAACGGAGAAATTATTTTCAGATTTCCGAGATTTTTCTTCACGGCGATTAAGTAATTTTGCGAAAGCATAAAACACATTTTCACGCAGCGTCCCGATGTAAAATAGGCAAAATAACGGCTTGCATCAAACTCGATGCAAGCCGTTTTATTTTGATTTGAGGCTAATAATATCGTGAAGCTTATTTTTTCTTAACAGCCGTTACAACCGTTTCGGCTTCGAGCTCCATAAAGTTTACCGCATCCTTCGGGTAATGTCTTCTGTCGGTCACCCAGCCGTCGGGCAGAAACAGCGTACCGTAAGAGCCTTGCGGAATGCTGACTTTTACCGTAACCGTGTCGCCGTCCTTCCGCCATTCGGAGCTGACCTTGCCGTTAACCGATGCATGCCACGCCTGAGCCGAGGTCAAGCCCTCAATAAAGGACGGTCTTATTTCTAAATTTGAAGTATCATCGCATTTGGGGTTGATTCTGATGCCTGCCACAGCCTTGATAAACCACGCCGAAACATCGCCCCAAACATGATGATTGAGCGAATCCAGATGCTCCGGATAGAACGACTCCCACAGCGAGGTTGCCCCCTTTTCAATCCAGAAGCCGTAGGACGGAAATTCAGGTCCAACTATCATTCTATAAGCAAGATCGGCATAGCCATTGTCGCTGAGAGCGTGAAAAATATATCTTCCTCCGACCATTCCCGTGTCAAGCAGCCCGTTATTCTCCTCAATCAGCTTAACAAGCCTTTTAACCGCACGGGGCTTTTCATAATCCTCAAAAACCGGGAAATAAATCGCCATTGCAAGACCTGTCTGCGTATCACCCAAAACGGTCATTCTTTTGAAATCAACAAGATAAGCTCTTATTGCCGCCCTCAGTCTGCAATAAATATCATGTGCAAAATCACGCTGAGCGGTCATTCCGAGCTCATTAAAGATAAATGCCGCCATTCCGCAAATTGCAAGCGAGGTTATCGAACCGGTCACCACAAGAGGACATTTGGGCGCGCCTGCATCTCTGTTCGGATGGAGCCAATCGCCAAGACCGAACGCAACAAGTCCTTTTTTATTCTGCTTTTGAGAAATATAGTTTACATATCGCAGAATGCTCGCTGCGTTTTCTTCAAGAATTCTTTTGTCGCCCCGGTATTTATAAGTATAAAAAGGAATAAATATCAGCACACTGTCCCAAACCGGACCGTTACCCCATTCGTAGCCCCAACCGCCCGTCGGAATAATTCCCGGCAAAGCGCCGTCCTCACGCTGAGTCTTTCTGATGTTTCTCAGCCATTCAATATAGCTGTTTTCAACTCCGAGATTGAGGAGCATATGCTCCGAGGATAATGCGGCATCGCCCGTCCAACCGTTCTTTTCACGGTGAGGGCAATCCGTTGGAAAATAATAGAAATTTGACAAATCCGAGTTTCTCACCATGCTTTGGAGCTTGTTGAGCGTTTTATCGGAGCATGAAAATCCACCCTTTTCTTCAACGGCGGAATTTGCCCTCAGGCAGGTCAGCGTCTCGGCGGTAGCCTCGCTGTCTTCAAGACCGACAACAAGGCAGTAACGGTAGCCGTGGTAGGTAAAGTCGGGAACAAAGACCTCGTCGCCGCCCTTGCAGATATAAATATCTCTCTGAGCATAATATTTGGGGTAAAAATTAGAAAATGTTGTTGTCATAAGGTCGCCGTTTTCATCGAGGACTTCGCTTGTGAAGAACTCAATTCTTCTGCCCGGCTCTGCTGAACGGATTCTGAATTCAAAAACGCCTGCCGTATTGATTCCAAAATCAAAAATATGCCCGTTTGTTGACATCGGCTTTTCGGGTGTGTCGCAGCTCATACGGTCATCGGGCTCATAATCCCTGACTCCGCCCTTTTTTATGCTGACCGGAGCGATTCGCTTATTTATTTTAACAGGCTCTGCTTGACAAAGCCGCTTTTCTCCTCTCGGCTTTTCACAAAAATGGGCATAGCCCCAGCTGCTGTCGTCAAAACCCGGCTCACTCCAGCCCGGCTGTTCCTTGGTTGCGTCATAGAAAACGCCGCTTCTCAAATCGTCAAACCATATTGGCGACTCGGACACTCTGAAGCTATCGTCCGCTTCAAACTCAAATTTTTCGCCGTCGGAGTATTCACATTCGAGCGTCAGAGCAAGCTTTGGTGCAGAACGCCACGGTGCTGTGTCAAAATCCCATATTTTGCCGCCGGGTGCATTCTGCATACCGTTGCCGAGAATGACACCGATAACATTCATGCCATCTTTCAACATGGGTTTAATATCATATTCATCAAAATATACAATGTGGTCGGGGTTGGAAATATAGGGTGCCAGCAGCCCCTTTGTTATCTCCGTGCCATTAACGAAAAGCTTGTAAAAGCCCAAGCCCGATATTGTCAGGCAAGCGGAATCGAGGGGCTTTTCAACGCTGAACTCTTTTCTCAAAAGCGGTGCGGGAATATGCTCTGTATAAGTCGTATACTTATAACTTGCAGAAATAAAGCTGTTTGAAAATTTCATTATTCCACTCCGTTCAAGTTTTGTTTATTTCATTATATATGAGCCTCTTTTCAAAATCAACATCAAAGTTCCTCGCAAAGGGCGGCAGTAATTTACCGTCAGGAGGGATGCTTGTGCTCACCATAGATTCGATAAAAAAGGAATTAAAACCTTGTATGAAACCGATCCGAAAATACACGTGAATATATCCATTTCCCACCCGAAATTAAAATTGCAAAATGATCCCGTAACCATAAAAGGCGTTTACCCCAACGTTTTTCTCATCGAGGAATACAGCAGCGGCTCTCCCAAATGCCACACTTGGCAATATACGGATGTCTTCACAAAGCAAATTGAAATCGTAGAATTGGAAAACGACAGCAAGCGGCAGTCTCAATGAGACTGCCGCTTTTTTCGAAATTTTTTCAGTCCTGCGTCAAACTCACATCAGTGAGTCAAGCCACTCCTCAATCTGAGCGTTCTTTTTCACCTGCGGGTTATCTATGACGTTGCCTCTGTATATAACCATATCCATCTTGCTCAGAGCCTTGAGATCATCAAGCGGATTTTTCTCCACAACTATCATATCCGCACTCTTGCCGCTCTCAATCGAGCCTGTGACCCCGTCAAGCTTCACTATTCTTGCGTTGCCGAGTGTTGCAGTGCGAAGCGCGTAGGCATTTGACACATCGTAATACTTTGCGAAGTACCAAACCTCACGCCACATATTATAAGGGGTGACCAGCGGGCACGACTCATCCGTGCCGAGACCCACCGGGATACCGTTTGCCATCGCTGTCTTCGCTCCCTGAATCATGCCGTCAAGGACTACCTCGGAGTTATATATGCAAAGCTCGTTGAGCTTCGTTATGGAACCCGGCAGCTTTGCGAGCGGCAGCGCGGGAGATGTGGTGACGATAAACGCAGCGCCTTTCTCCTTGAACAGCTCGGTCAGCTCATCATCGAGAAAGCTGCCGTGCTCTATCGTGTCGACTCCGCCCTCAAGCGCAACCTTGATACCCTTTGAGCTCTCCGTATGTGAGGCGACATGATAGCCCAACTCATGCGCCCTGTCGCAAACAGCCTTGACCTGCTCCGGGGTCATCTTCACTTCGCCGGGCTCACCCTTGACCTTCGCGTCCATAACGCCGCCGGTGACGCAGATTTTGATGCAGTCAACATTGTTGTCGGCATTCTCCTTGACAAAAGAGGCGAGCACATCAGGGTCGTTATCAGTGCGGCTGAAAGTTCCGTCGCCGTGACCTCCGACACAAGTTATCGCGGGACCCGGAACCATAAGGCGGGGACCCGGAAACTTGCCCGCATTGATTCTGTCTCTTGTGCGGACATCCGAATAGCAGAAATCGCCCGAGCTGCGTATTGTTGTGACACCGGAATTGAGCGAAGCAGTAACAGACGCCTTCGCCAGGGTGTCAAGAACCTTGTGACCGAGTGCGGTTTTGGCAAAGCCGACAACCGCCTTCTGCAATCCGCCGCCGCCGAGCATCTTGCTCGGAGCACCCGTGCCAAACAGGTGAGCGTGCAGATTAATAAGACCGGGCAGCAAATATTTGCCGTCAAGGTCGATAACCTTGCAGCCTTCCGTTGAGACCTCCCCTGTTTTGCCGATATCGGCTATCTTTTCGCCGTCAACGACAACTGTCATCCCGCTCTGCAGCTTGCAGTCATCCGTTGCGTCAAAAAGATTTGCGTTGATGAATGCCTTTTTCATATGTATCTCTCCCGTAACATTCTTTATGCTACTATTCTACCGCTTATTGAAAATAATTGCAATAAGAAATTCAGACCTTCAGCCTAAGCCGAAGGTCTGAATACGAGTGTTATCAATATTTTATGTTGCTTATCTCCAAAAAGTTGTCAAGAACGGCGTTGCCGCTGAACTGATTCCCGATAACCTTGCCTGATGCATCTATCAGGACATGCATATACTGGTTGAGCGAAACCATATGGTTGTTTTTGGGATTATAAACCAAAATAGCGGTGCAGTCATAATATTTGAGCGAATAGGAAACATTCTTGACAACCTTGGTAACCGCTGAGTCATTGGTGAGCGTGTTGTCGATTTCCGACTTTGCAAGAGGATCGAACATCTTGCCCACGAAGCCCTTCGGCACCGTACCCGTCGCGTTCGGCGCATCTCCCGGACCCGGAGTATACGGCTCGGGATTTATGTCATCCTTGAGCTCTATCGTTATTTTGTAGTTTCCGTTTGGCAGCACATCGCAATTTGCGCGCTTGATATGCACTGCATCAGCCGCAGTCATAAGAGAGCCCTTTGTGGAGTGCTTATAGAGCGGAAACCACTTCATATCGCTGCCCTTTTCCTTGACCTCCTTCTTGTCACCCTTGGCGTCCTTTTCTGAGGTCATAAAGGTTGACGCAATCGGAAGTATCGCATTAATCACGAATCCGTCCATCTTGCGCTTATCCTTGGGCAGTTCCTGCCATTCGGACTTTGTGTAGCCAACCTTCTGCTGCTTTGCATAGTCAAGCACCACCGTGTAGGCAGCTATTATCTCGGCATAGCTTGAGGGCTTGCCGCTGACCGATGCATCAACCGCCGAAGCACCGCCCGCCTGAGTGGTGACAACATTGCCGCTCGCGTCGGTCTCGGTAACAGCCTGAGCCGTTGAATCTTCTGAGGAAACAGCGATTGTGTAATCTCCCGAAGCAGCGGTTTCATCGCCCACCACCGTCGCATCCGCCTGCACCGTTCCGGTTGTGGTCTCATCGCCGGAGTTCTTGTCTTTGCATGCCGCGAAGGAAAAAATCATTGAAAGCACCAGCAAAAGAGCTGCTGTCTTTTTTGCAATGTTTTTCAACTAAAGTCCCCTCCTGAAAAACTCAAATCAATATACAAAGTCTTTGTAGGTAACTGTCGAGGTGCCGGAGGCGTTAACGGACATACCCATTATTTTTTCCGCCTTGACATTAATGTCAAATTTTATGACAATGCTTACAATCTTGCCTGTTGAAGCGTTGACAGTAGCCGTCACAACTGCATTCTTATAATTCTCATTCACAACTGCGCCGGAAAACACCTCATCAATCGCATCATATATGGTGCTGGCTCTCTTGTGGTCATAATAGTGCTTATCCTCATCGCCGCAGTTGATGCCGCACTTGTCGAGAGGAGCGTTGTTCTTGATTACACCCTTTGTGGCATACGTGTTTCCGTCATTTATCTTTATGGTAAGTACATAGTTGTCGCCGCTCTGGGTGCAGGTCGCGCTCTTAATGTCGCCCGTACCGAGAGTGCTGGCTCTGAGATACTGTTTTTTGGCATCGGTCTCCCACTGACCCTTTGTCACGGTCTCGTTATAGGCGTTTGCAGCGCCGATGCCGATAAATTTATATATCTGATCCTCAAACTTCTCGACAATGGCGTTTGAATCCATCTTCTCATTTCCGGTCACTCTGTTTTTCTTGAAGCCGACCTTCGCCTTGACGGCGGCTGCGGTCACATCGTTATAATACTTGAGAACCTCTGCTGCGGTTGAAGGTTTTGAATTGCCTGCGGGAGGCGCGACAACCGGATCCGAGCTGCTGCCCTTTGTCTCAACAACATTGCCGGACTTGTCGGTCTCGGTCTCGGCAGGAGCCGTTGAGTCGCCGGACACGTCAGATGTGTCTCCCGTAGCAGTCTGAGTACCGTCACCCGTTGCGTCAACACCCGCTGCGGTGTTATCAACCTCGCCGGCAGCTGCGGTTGTGTCGTTTTCTTCCGTCTTGTCTTTGCATGCCGCGAGAGCGAAAATCATCGAAAACGCCAGAAGAAGTGCGGCAATCCTTGTTATTGTGTTTTTCATTTGTTAACCCCTTTCTTATTACCTGAATCATACAAGCATATATAAATTTACACTATCAAAGAATTATTGTCAAGTAAATTTTGATAAAAAACAATTGCGTCGTCAGTAAAAACTATGCAATATATAGACAAAATATAATACATCTGCCGCATTTCCACTTATTATTTTCCGGCGCAGCAACAGCGGCTCAAAACATTTCCGGCGTTGTCGCGTCTAGCCAAGCTAAGTAAATGCTGATAACAGCACCACGGTTTAATCAGCAGTTGCCCAAAATATAACACTTTATTTACATTATCCGCGACAAAAAACGTAGTATTTTTTTCAGTTATATGGTATAATAGTCAGAAATGCGGTATTTGGGAGGAGCTTATGTCCGAAAAAACTTTTATATCATGGAATGTCAACGGAATAAGAGCGTGTGTCGGCAAGGGCTTTCTGGAGGCTTTCAAAGTTCTTGACGCGGATATCCTCTGCCTTCAGGAGACAAAGGTTCAGCAGGGTCAGATTGAGTTGCCGCTGGATGGATATTTTCAATATTGGAATTACGCCGAAAAGAAAGGCTACTCCGGAACCGCCGTTTTTTCAAAGGATGAGCCGCTGAACGTCACATACGGCATCGGCATACCCGAGCACGACAGAGAGGGCAGGGTCATCACTCTTGAATTTGACGGCTTCTTTTTTGTCTGCGTATACACTCCCAATTCGCAGGACGAGCTTGCCCGCCTTGACTATCGGATGAAGTGGGAGGATGATTTCAGGGAATATCTGCTTTCTCTTGACGGCAAAAAGCCTGTTGTTGTCTGCGGCGACATGAATGTTGCCCATGAGGAGATAGACCTGAAGAACCCAAAAACCAACCGCCGCAATCCCGGCTTTACCGACGAGGAGCGCACAAAAATGACGGAGCTTCTGAGCTCCGGCTTCACCGACACGTTCAGATATTTTTATCCCGATGCCGCAGAGCAGTATTCCTGGTGGAGCTACCGCTTCAAATCACGGGAGAGGAACACCGGCTGGCGCATCGACTACTTTCTGACATCGAAGAGCATTGACGGCAAGCTTCTCGGCGCACGTATACATCAGGAGATCTACGGCTCAGACCACTGCCCGGTTGAGGTCCGCATCGACATATAAAAAAGAGCCGCCGGAATCGGCAGCTCTGCGCAAATCAAATGTTGTCCTCGCAAAAGTCTATCGTTATTGACCTTTTGGCAGGTTCAAGCTTTGTATATTTAACGCCGGCGGCATCAAACATCCGCTTTGAGGCACGCACCCCAACAGTATCACGGTACTTGTCGCTGATATAAATTACCTCTTTTATTCCGCTCTGAATTATCGCCTTGGCGCACTCGTTGCAGGGGAAGAGCGCAACATATATTCTGCACCCGCGCAGATCGTGCGTGCAGTTGAGAATGGCGTTGAGCTCCGCATGGCAGACATATGGGTACTTTGTGTCGAACTCGCCGCCCTCCCGCTCCCACGGAAAAACATCGTCATCGCAGCCGGCGGGGAAGCCGTTGTAGCCGACGGACATAATCCTGTTGCGGTCGTTGACTATGCACGCGCCCACCTGGGTGTTCGGATCTTTGCTGCGGTTCGCTGACAGCAGCGCGATGCCCATGAAATATTCGTCCCACGAAATATAGTCGTTTCTCTTCGGCATATTACCGCTCCTTATCTTAGTTTCGGCAATCTGATATTAACATATATCCGCCTTTATGGCAAGAAGAAAAAATTTTGAGGTGACTTTATGGGTCTTTTTAAGAAACTCTTCGGAAACTATTCAACGAAGGAAATCAAGCGTATAATTCCCGTCAGGGACAAGGTTCTTGCCCTTGAGGAGGAATATTCAAAGCTCTCAGATGAGGAACTCAAGGCGAAAACACCTTGGTTTAAGGAACGCCTTGCGAACGGTGAAACACTCGATGATATTCTTCCCGAGGCATTTGCCGCCTGCCGTGAAGCCTCGTGGCGTGTTCTTGGCATGAAGCACTTTCCCGTGCAGATACTCGGCGGCATCGTCCTGCATCAGGGACGCATTGCGGAGATGAAAACCGGTGAGGGCAAAACTCTTGTTGCCACCCTCCCCGCCTACCTCAATGCGCTCACGGGCAAGGGCGTGCATATCGTCACCGTTAACGACTATCTTGCCAGGCGCGACAGTGAGTGGATGGGCAAGGTTTACCGCTATATGGGACTGAGCGTCGGTCTCATTATCCACGAGAAGGATAACGACCAGCGCCGCGAGGCCTACAACGCGGATATCACCTACGGCACAAACAACGAGATGGGCTTCGACTATCTGAGAGACAACATGGTTCCATATAAAGAACTGAAGGTTCAGAGAGGTCATGTCTTCGCCGTCGTCGATGAGGTTGACTCCATACTCATAGATGAGGCGAGAACGCCGCTCATTATTTCGGGCAGGGGCGACCGCTCCACCGATCTCTACCGTCAGGCAAACGCCTTCGCGAAAACGCTCAATATGGAGCGCATAAAGGAGATTCGCTCCTCCTCACGGCTTGAGGACACTTCGGAGCAGGTCAGCGAAAACTGCGATGTAATCGTTGACGAAAAGGCCCGCACCGCCGTCCTGACTCAGAAGGGTATCGCAAAGGCCGAAAAATATTTTAATCTCGAAAACCTGATGGATCCCTCGAATATCACGATACAGCACCACATCAATCAGGCTATAAAGGCGATAGGCGTCATGCGCCGCGATGTCGATTACGTTGTCAAGGACGGTCAGGTGCTCATAGTCGATGAGTTCACCGGACGCATCATGCTCGGCAGACGCTATAACGAGGGTCTGCATCAGGCCATTGAGGCGAAGGAGGGCGTCAAGGTTGAGCATGAGAGCAAAACTCTCGCGACAATAACCTTCCAGAACTATTTCAGACTCTACGAAAAGCTTTCCGGTATGACGGGAACCGCCATGACCGAGAGCGAGGAGTTCCAGGAGATATATTCCCTTGATGTTGTTGAGATTCCGACCAACAAGCCGATGATAAGGAAGGACAATGACGACCTCGTCTATAAGACCGAACTCGCAAAATTTGCCGCCGTTATTGACCAGATAGAGGAATGTCACAAAAAGGGACAGCCCGTGCTTGTCGGCACCGTTTCGATCGAAAAATCCGAGCTTCTCAGCAAGCTCCTTAAAAAGCGCGGCATAAAGCACGAGGTTCTCAACGCAAAATATCACGACAAGGAAGCCGAGATAGTCGCACAGGCGGGTAAATTCGGCGCCGTCACGATAGCCACCAACATGGCCGGACGCGGAACGGACATTATGCTCGGAGGAAACGCGGAGTTCCTTGCAAAGTCCGAGATGCGCCGCAAGGGATACAGCGAGGAGCTCATCGCCGAATCGACCGGTTTCGGCGACACGGACAACCCCGATATAATAGAGGCTCGCAAGGAGTTCACCGAGCTTGAGAAGAAATATAAGGACGAGATAGCGGACGAGGCCGACCAGGTTCGCAATGCGGGCGGTCTTTGCATAATCGGCACCGAGCGCCACGAGTCACGCCGCATAGACAATCAGCTCAGAGGACGTTCGGGCCGTCAGGGTGACCCCGGCGAAAGCCGTTTCTATCTCTCGCTTGAGGATGACCTGATGAGACTCTTCGGCGGCGAACGCGTCACCACCATAATGAACACCCTCAAAACTCCTGACGATATGCCGATTGAGGCGCGCATGGTATCAAGCGTCATAGAGGCGTCGCAGAAGAGGGTTGAGTCCCGCAACTTCGCCTCCCGTAAGAGCGTGCTTAGATTTGACGATGTTATGAACCGTCAGCGTGAGCTTATCTACAAGCAGCGCGACCAAGTGCTTGACGGTGAGGATCTCAAGCCGATTATCCTCAAAATGCTTGATGAATGTATTAACGAGTCAATCGATTTCTATTGTCCCAAGGCGCTGGGGCATGACGACTGGAATATCGCCGGTCTGCGTGAAAAGTTCCTCGGCTGGCTGACAACTCCGGAGGATTTCACAGACGGCTTTGACCGTGACAACGTCAAGGATGAGCTTATTCAGCGCGGTCACAGGATATATGACGAGCGTGAAGCCGCAATGGGCGTTGACGAAGAGGGTCAGCCCATAATGCGCCGCCTTGAAAGAATGATTCTGCTCAAGATGGTTGATAACAAGTGGATGGATCACATCGACGCTATGGAGGAGCTCAAGCGCGGAATCGGCCTGCGCTCCTACGGTCAGCAGGATCCCGTTGTCGCTTTCCGTCAAGAGAGCTATGATATGTTTGACGAGATGACCACATCCATACGTGAGGACACTGTTCGCCTGATGATGACGCTCATGCCCAAGAGTGAAGAGGACACAAAACGCCAGCAGGCGGCGCAGATAACCGCCACAAGCGGCGGCTCGGACGGCAGTGAGAAGGGCAGAACCGTCCGCAAGGGAACGAAGGTCGGTCCCAATGACCCGTGCCCCTGCGGAAGCGGCAAAAAATATAAAAAGTGCTGCGGCAGTGTGAACAAGAGCTGACCGGCAAAGCAAGCCGCAGGTTTTTAAATTGCAGATAACCGCACCGTACCGCTAAAAGCGGTACGGTGCGGTTGGTCTTTTTATAATCGGCATATACCCAGATGCGGCATTTTGAGATCCAAGGTGCGTCTTGACTTTTATAGTTAAAGCCGCAGCCTTTTGGGCTGCGGCTTATGAATACAGTTTCCTGTGTCTTTCACACACGCATATCGGTGCGGGATTCTCTTTTTATTATTGCAATCACCACAATATACATCACGATGACGAAAACCACAAACAGCGCCGTCGCGAGCACATTGCCTATCATCGCGCAGGCGTCATAAAAGCCGTGAAGAAGCACCGCCATGAGATAGCCGGCAATCAGATTTGCGTTTTTCGCCCCGCGCTTTCCGATGTCGGCAAAGAGCCTTGCCCGCCCGTAGAACAGACCCATAAACACCGCAAAGCCCATGTGTCCGGGAACCGCCAGTATCGCCCGCGGCAGAGCCACGGACAGCCCGAAGTTGAAAACATACTTGATGTTTTCAAAGGCGGCAAAGCCTAAGGACACAAACACCGCATAAACTATTCCGTCAAAGCGGTAGTTGAAGTTGGGGTTGTTCCATGTTCTGCGCTTGAGGAAGAAAAATTTTGTTCCCTCCTCAACAGCCGCCACAACAACGAATGCCAGAATAATGTTGTAATACGGGTCGTCCTGACTTATGTTTGCGTCCAGAATTTTCTGCCCGATAACCTCGAGCACGATTGATGCCAGCGCAGCCAGAACTCCCATGAGCAGAAGCGACAGCAGAAGCCCCGGCGGCTCTTTTTCAACGGTGTCATGCTTATAGATATATCTGAGCAAAAACACTGCGGGCATCACTGCCGCCAAAATATAAATTGAGATAATCGCCATTCCAGGCAAAACAAAAAACATCGTCTTTTCCTCTAATCTTTTAAAGTGTTGAAAACTCCGCAGTGAGAGGCTCTTCGCTCCTTGTGTTCCAGAAGCTGTTGGCGAAAACGCTCACGGTATAGCTGTGACCGGGCAGAAGTCCCTGCACGCTCTGGCTGAGCTTTTCGGGCATATCGTAGAGATAATAGCGTGAGGTTATATTCATGTGCTTTTTGATAAGCCCGTCCGCCGTGTCCGTGACAAATATATCATAGCTGTCAACATAGTCGTGCTCTGTTTTCGCCTGGGTGAACGTGACCTTGCACCCGTTTTCCGAAATCTCCGTAATTCCTATCTCAGCGTCGGGCGTGAAGAAAGGTCTCTCCTGTGTTTTGTATCTGTCGGCTGTATATGTAAAGCTCTCCGGGTTCCAGGCCTCGTCTATCTTCCAGACGTAGGGGAAGAAATTCCCGCTGTAAACGTCATATGGATATATTCTGACCCTGCCCTCAGCGTCAGCCTCGACAATGAGCATCTGCGCCGCCTTGTCGTCCTCCGGCGGGATGGTGCCGTGAAGCTTGTCGAACTCGTCAAGCTCAAAGTAGCTCAGCGTTCCCGTGCCCAGCGAGGTGAAATGCCGCTGGTGGATTGAGCGCGGGTCGTTTATCGGCGCATGGGAATGACCTGAAAAATCGATTATCTGAGGATAATCCATGAGTATATCCGTCAACTCGTCCTCGCCCCAGTTGATGCTTCCGTAAACGGTGTCCGTAATATGCGGATGCTGGAAAAAGAATATCGGCTTTTTGCCGCCCTGCTCCTCCGCCGCTCTGAGCTCTTTTGACGCGAACTCACGCTTTTTGTCGTCAAAATGGCAACCGCCTGTGCAGGTGACGGCTATGAAGTGAAAGCCGTTGATGACCGTGTGCGTGTCAGGCTCCAATCCGAATATTCTGCCGAAGCGCTCCAGCGCCGCCTCCTCACCGCCGTTTTGGCGGTTGAACTCGTGGCTCGCAAGCGTCATGACAAGGTGCGTTTCCTCCCGCAGCAGGCGGTCTGTTATAGCCTTGAATTTTTTCATCTGTATCTCAGAGCCGCTCGTCGCAAAATCTCCGACCACGAACATAGCGTCAAGCTTTTTGTATCTGCTGTCCGCATCCGAAAGCCCATAAGCCGTGGTTATCGCCTTTTCGAGCCTCCCCTCCTCAACACAGGGTTTATCATCAAAATGCACGTCGCTTATCACCATAAAGCGCACGGCGGGCTGAAAATTCATGTCAAAAGCCATTTTAATCCGTCATACGGTACAAAGGTCGCAAAAGCATCGTAAAAAGAGCTGTTCTTCGCTTTGTACCGCTCCTTTCTTTTCTTTTTTGATGCAGATTATCTGCTGATTATTCTTTTGAAAGCCTCAAGCCAGTGTTTAGCTATAAGCGCGGCTCCGTCCGAAGTCGGATGCACGCCGTCCGCCGCCCACTGCTCCGGGCAGGAAACGGCTGCCGCTGCCGCCATTGTACCGTCAAGAGGGATAAATTCATCGGCATATTCCCTCGCCAGTCTCCTGACCGCATGGATTTTCGGGTCAAGATCCTCACGCCAGAGCACTCTGTCCTGCGGGGTCGGCAGAACAAACGGTTCCATAACAATTATCTTTGTCTGCGGCATGGCAGTCTTGACCTGTTCAAGAATATCGCCGTATGTATCTTCAAAATCCTCGCAGCTTGTCGGGTCGCCGCTGTCATATCCGCGCCAGGTGTCATTGATGCCGATAAGAATTGAAAGAACATCCGGCTCAATGGCAAGGCAGTCCTCACGCCAGCGCTTTTTCAGGTCTTTGACCCTGTTTCCGCTTATTCCGAGATTGATAAAATCGACTTCGACGCCCGGGTTTTCCGCTTTAAAGCCGGAGGCCGCAAACAGCGGATATCCGTTTCCCATATTGCGCATATTGCCGCGATCTCTGCCGGCATCGGTTATGCTGTCCCCTTGGAAAAGGACTTTTATCTTATTCATTGCAGTCACCATCCTTTTTTCTGAATTATATATCTGTTTAGGTCGTTATGTGATTTCAAACGAGAATTAAAACCATAAAATATTCTTTTTTGTTTGATTTCTTTTCTCTGTTGCATGCCGGTTCATATTTTCTCCGTTAGACCGCCGCTGCACTAAAAACGCGATTTTCAGATACAAAAAATCCGCTGATAATGCTGACGCATATCAGCGGATTTTAAAGATTTATGCTCCGTATTTATCAGAGAATCCTCTGGGTCCGAAATACTCATAGAGCGCATCGCTCGCAAGCTTCAAAAGCGCTTCGGCAATCTTTCCTGCCGTCTTTTCAACCTTGCTTTCACCCTCGATAACACCGATCTTGACGAGTATGTCTTCAAGGCGCTTCTGTGCATCAACATATTGCTGATAGTCTACAACTGTATTGTCGAGCATGACATAGCAGTCGTTGAGCGCCGCATCGAGCTCCGCCGCGTCCTCCGGTGACAGGGTGGAACGGTCAACCTCTTCCGCCTTGGGAATAAGATTGTTGCGAAGATTCTTTGTCTCTCTGCCGACATTGAACTGCGGGAATCTCTCCGGCATGGAATAGACATCGGTAAAGTCCTCGTTTATCATCAGCTCGATCGCCAGTTTCATTATAACGTCATTTCTTCCGGTGCCCTCGTGATCCTGACCGTCAAAATAGAAGGTGTGGTCGGGCAGCAGTCCCACCGATGCGTCCACAACGTTATCCGGCGATATGTGGTTATGTTTCGGGTTATCGCAGTTGATGTTCTGCTGAACATATCCCTCCGGCAACGTCTCACCGCATTTTGCGGCGAAAGCGCCCATTGAGGTTGATTCAAAATGTATTATTCCGTCCGCGTTGCACCGGTCATAGGAGGGAACAAGCGCATACATCGGATAGTCATAGTCCACAACATTAAAGACCTCGACACCCGCCGCTTTCATGGCAAGAATGTTTTTGTCCGAATTCACCTGCGCCCTGTGATATTCCTCGACCTGCCGCCTTATTTCTGCGTGCTCCTCACCCTGAAGCAAGCGCTCAACAGCGGCGTCATAATATTCATCGGGAACAAGCGACCACATTGTGGTGCAGTTTATCAAAAGAACATCCGTCAGCGCTTCAAGGGTTTCATCAATCGTGTTGAGCAAAACCTGTTTCGGAATTATTCTTATAAGGATATTTATAAGATAGCCGAGATATCCGTCCACCAGTGAGGGGAACAGCTTGTCATAGAGCATCTCATCGGAGGTGCTGAATTTGCCCAGATAGAGATCGCCGACAAGGTTTGTTCCGTCCAGTGCGGGAACTATATATATCACCCTGTTGAGATCCGAATAGACCTCTGGATAATACTCATATAGGCTGTTCGCGAGGGTTCCGCCGAGGCTGATATGGACGATGTTGATCTTGTCATGTCCCGTCTCACGCTTAACCTGCTGAATAAATTCATAAAGCTCATCAGTTATGGCTCTGTTGTTGCCAAATGAGTTATACGCGAAATAGTAAAGGTGATCCTCACCCACCTGCGCCGTGTAATCCTGAATGGGCACACAGCCGTAGATGTGATCTTTCTCCTCCTCATTGCACTTTGCGACGCTGTAAGGATACTTCTCGACTCGGACATCATAGACATTCTCGCCGTTTGAATCCATTTGGTTGACATAAAGAACCTCGCGCAGCGTCTGCCCGAACTTTTCGGAGAAACCATTGTCCTTCTGTGTCACAAGCATTTTCACAAGCGGCACAAGCAGGGACTTCACGGCCTGATTGGCGTTGACATAGAGCGGCCAACCTGTTATCTCATCGCCGTTTTCATCAACGGCTATCTCATCGCCGTCATACATATATGTATCTGACTGTCCGATGCCGGGAACGATTATCGTCGGGCAATGTTCGCAGGTTCCGCCGCACTCGGTCAGAGCATCCGCCTTTTTCTGCTTCTGCTGACCTTCGGTGCTGTCAGTCCGGGTCAAAAGGCTAAGCGCGTTTTCCACCGAGGAGGCTTCACTGACATCCGCGCCCGCAGGCTGCGTCTGTGCTTTCACCGTGTCGGCAAAGCCGACAGACAGACCTGTCGAAAATATCAGCGCCGCACAAAGGATAAGCGCTGTCAGCCGTTTCGCTGGTTTCATAGAAATATCCTCCTTTGTCACAGCCCTCAGATGCGGGAGATTACACCTTTAATAACCGCTCTCACAACATCGGAATATCCGTTTCCGCCGATGGTTCTGAGTGCAACAAGGCTCAGTGCGCAGAGAACCGGCTCAAGAACCGTTATAATCTGTGACTGCTCCTCTTCGGGGGATCGCTTTCCGAGCTTGACGAGAATGTTCGTCAGTCTCTCCGTTGCCGCGTCCGCCTTTTCGGCATCGGCTATTGTCATATTCAGAGCTTCCTCGCCCTGCGCTATCGCCGCGTCAAGCTCCGCAACGTCTGCGGGATCGGGCTGCTCATCCTCGGGGCTAAGCTGCGCCCACTCCTCTTTCACGGCATAGGCGTCAGGCAGAAGCCAGCGTCTTAACTCCTTGGTGCGGCAGGTTCCGTTATACTGCGGCCACACATCGGGCTTTGAATGGACATCCTTCAGCTCCGGGTCTGTTATGAACGCGCAGGCAAGGGTCAAAACAACATCGTTGTTGCCCGCCTCATGGTGCTGACCTACAAATATCCATGTGTTGTCGGGGAGGACAGCGGTCGAGGCGTCTATTGAACCGTCAACGGACATATAGCCTCTCTTAACAGGCTCATAATCCTCCGGAAGCTTTTCGCCGGGAGCTGCCGCCGTTGCGCCCATTGTAGTTGAGGAAAGCTGGATGATACCGTCGGAGTTGACGGTTTCGGCACTTCTTATGATGCTGAAGTAGCTATATTCCACATCGCCGAAAGCGAGACCCGCACCGGCTATTGAGTTGATCTCAACGCCCTTGGCATGACCCTCAAGAATATTCTCTCTGAGATTGAGCTGCGCCTCGTGATAACGATCGGTCTTTGCCTTGAGCTCGGCATATTCCGGTGAGCTGAGATATTTTTTGCTCAACTCATCATACTTGTCGCTCGGAACAAGTGCCCAGAACTGCGGACAGTTGACAAGCAGCGTATCCATGATTCCGTCCATTGCCCTTGTGAGAGTATCGCAGAGCACCTGATGAGGAATTATTCTGATAAGAATGTTTATAAGATAGCCGAGAGCGGGGCTGTCCATACTCTCTTCAATTATCTTGGGAATATACTCGTGATAGAGGAATTCATCCTCAATTCTGAAGCCTTCGGCTCCTCTGGTGAAGAAGTCGGCAATTATATCCGAGCCATCCGTTGCGGCAACGGCATTGACGACCTCATCAATATCGTCCCAGCCGTACATGTCGATATAGGCGGTGAAAATCGTGCCGCCGAGGCTGACATTGAGTAGGCTGACCTTGTCATGACCTGTTTCCTTTTTGACCTGCTGGATATATTCGTGCAGCGCAGTTGCAGAATCAATGGGATTGCCGACAAGGTTGAAGGTGAAGAAATAGGTGTGATCCTCTCCTATAACATTTGTCAGCTTCTGCATTGGAATCATTCTGTAAGCCCACGCTCTTGTGTCCTCATCCATAGAGGCAAGGGAGCCGTATTCCTCGGTTTTGAGATTGTTTATCATGTTTCCCTGCTTGTCGCATGACTGGATTGAGAACAGCTCGCTCACTACATCGTAGACAGCGTCCGGGAACCCGCTGTCGGTCTGAGTCACAAGCATCTTGATAAGGGGCAGTGCAAGCTTTTTCAGAATTATCTCCACAAGCGGATCGGTGTCGATAATAAGAAGGGAGCCGCCTATCTGTTTGCCGTCCTTGTTGAGAACCGGGTTGTCGTTTTCGTCATAGAGATATGTGGGCGAATGATTGATGCCCGGAACCGCTATGACCGGAGAATAGTCGCAGTCTCCGTCATTGCAATCGCCTTTTTCCTTTGCGCTTTGGGTCAGCGTATCGACAGCCTGAGCCACCGACATAGTCTGCTCCGTTTCGCCGCTCTGCGGTGCGGCAAAAGCGCAGGTCACTGTTCCGAATGTCAGAACAAGCGCCAGAACAACGGCTATTATCGATTTCATCTTTTTCATGATTTTTCTCCTATTCTGTATTTTTGATTTATTGTTTTTCAAATATATTAAACTGCGGATATTCCGGCGATGAATAGACATCGCTTATCTCATCAGAGCTGAGCAGCTTTTGCACAAGCGTCAGAAGCGCCTCATTCTCGGCAGCCTGTTCGTGCTCCATATTGTAATAGAACCATGTCCGGTCCGGTACCGCGCAACAGGACGCATCTATATCCCTTGAAGGAGAAATGTGATTATGTCCGGCGCACGAGGATGATTTCTGCTCATATTCCTCGCTAAAGTGCCCTCCGAGCGGAGCGCACTCAGCGCCCATGGAGGAAGAAAACACCGGCACTATCATATCCGAGCTGACATCCCCCGAGGCAACGGCCTCAAAAAGCCTCACACCGCAGCCGCAGAGATTAAAAAACTCGACTCCCCGCTCCTGCTCTCGGCTGACAAGCTCTTTTATACCTCGCCTTGCTTCCCAATGCATATCCGTATATTTCCGCATATCGCTGTGGGCGTCATCCGCCAGATATCTGTCTCTGAACAGGGGGTAGTCCTTTGACGGCACAAGTCCCCACATGGCCGAGCTGTTGAGCAGCACCGCTCGCAGCGCCCCCTGAAGAAGCTCCGAAACAGTGCTTCTGACCACCTTTTCGGGAACGTGGGAAAGCGCACCGTTGATTTTCGTGCCATCTTTATTTCCGAGAAGCGTTATGAAAAGGTTCTCATAATTATCAAGATTTAAGTTGCCCGCCATCAGGTCGGACACCACGGTCGATCCGTCATACGCCGGCACCACCCCGACAACACGGTAAACATCGCAGTCATCACCGTAAAGTGCGAAATACATCTCCGTGACGGTGGCACCCATGCTGACGGGAATGAGATTAACCTTCTCATGTCCTGTCTGCCGCTTGACCATGCGGATAAAATTCCGCAGCAGCTCAGCGTTGCGCTCTGTTCTGCCGAAAATGTCATATGAAAAGAAGTAGAGATGATCCTCGCCGATAGCCTGTGCAAGACCGTGCAGAGGAACCATTTTGTATATGTATCTACGCTCATCCTCACTGCACCGTGAGAGCGGATAAGGGTAACTGACCACCTGCACATTATGTCTGCGTGTCGAGTCGGGATTGCAGCTGAGCGGTTCGAGCGCCTGCTCCGTGCACCTGCCGACCCGCTTTGAAAAGCCACAGTCATGCCTCGTTATCAGCATCGCAAGAGCCGGCACCGTGAGCTTTTTTATCACCGGCTTCGGGTCAAA
>SAMEA3663263__coassemble_156_pt1 | contig 21491 bp, 15 predicted proteins | sample SAMEA3663263__metabat2_low_PE_013 | metagenome-assembled genome bin SAMEA3663263 (sample SAMEA3663263) | pig gut metagenome | biome: pig gut; feature: pig-associated habitat; material: faeces | place: China | collected 2013 | reverse complement strand
ACCACTCAGACAAGATGTGGCTCAAAGCTACGACATAATGTGCGAATGTTATAAGCGCGGCGGAAAAGTTCTCATCTGCGGCAACGGCGGAAGTGCCGCGGACGCGGAGCACATCGTCGGCGAGTTGATGAAAGGCTTCATCTCACGCAGGGAGCTCAGTGAAAGCCAGAAAGCTGCATTTTCACGGTTTGAAAACGGTGAATATATTTCATCGCATCTTCAGGGTGCGCTGCCCGCAATAGCACTCAACGCACACACTGCTCTGAATTCGGCGTTTGCGAACGATGTCGCTGCAGATATGGTATATGCCCAACAGGTTTGGGGGTATGCAAATTCAAGTCCCGACATACTGATAGCTTTAAGCACCTCCGGAAACTCGGCAAATGTGGTCAACGCCGTCAAAACCGCGTGTGCACTCGGCATTGAGAGCATCGGAATAACCGGCAGTGCTGCAAGTGAGCTGAGCTCGCTGTGCACAGTCTGCATACGGCTGCCCGAGGACGAGACCTTCAAGGTTCAGGAGCTTACCCTGCCTGTCTATCACGCGCTGTGCGCGATGACCGAAGCAACATATTTTAAAAACTGACAATAATAGTGAAAGGCTGGAAAAAACAATGATTTTCGTCACACCGAGAGCCGAGCATCCAAATCCGCAGTTTGAGAGAAAGACATGGAGGAATCTTAACGGCGAATGGGAATTTGAAATTGACAATTCAGTAAGCGGCACAGAAAGAGAACTTTACAAGGCTGACAAGCTAAGTGGAAAAATCACAGTTCCTTTCTGCCCGGAAAGTGTGCTTTCCGGAGTCGGCAACACCGATTTCATGAACTGCGTCTGGTACAGACGGGAAATCGAAATAACGCCCGATGAACTTGACGGCAGAGTTTTCATACACTTTGGCGCCGTGGACTACAAGGCAACGGTATACATAAACGGCACCGAGGCCTGCACACACAAGGGCGGATATGTTTCATTCAAGGCTGAGATAACACGCCTCCTGCACATCGGCACAAACTCAGTGACCGTCTGTGCCGAGGACGATGTGCGCTCTCCGCTCATTCCCAGAGGGAAACAGAGCGAGAAGTTTTTCTCCCACGGCTGCGACTACACCAGAACCACCGGCATATGGCAGACTGTATGGCTTGAGTTCACGCCGAAAAATTACATTGACAAAATCCGCATCATCCCCAACGCTGAAAATTCATCAATATCCTTCACCGCATCCCTCTGCGGCAAGGCACTTTTAAAAATCGAAGCGTTCTATGACGGCAGGAGTGTCGGCTGCTTTGATATGGCTGAAGCCGGCGGATGCATTGCCGGAGAAATCAAATTAAGTGAGACACATCTTTGGGAGGTGGGCTGCGGACGGCTCTACGACCTGAAAATAACCTTTGGTGATGACGAGGTTTCAAGCTATTTTGGGCTTCGCAGCGTGCGGCTTGACGGATATAAATTCCTCATAAACGGTGAATCCGTTTTTCAGCGGCTTGTACTCGACCAGGGCTTCTATCCGGACGGAATATATACGGCGCCCGACGATGATGCGCTGATAAACGATATAAAGCTGTCTCTCGCGGCGGGCTTCAACGGTGCGAGACTTCATCAAAAGGTGTTCGAGGAGCGTTTTCTCTATCACTGCGACAGGCTCGGATACATCGTCTGGGGAGAGTTTCCCAACTGGGGACTTGACTATTCGGATCCCTCCGCTGTCTATGGAATCCTTCCGGAGTGGTGCGAGGAGGTTGAGCGTGACTTCAACCACCCCTCAATCATCGGCTGGTGGCCCTTCAATGAGAAATGGACGGACGTCAGCAGAGAGATGACCTGCTTGAAATTGTTTACAGAACCACAAAGCATCTCGACCCCTCACGTCCGTGCATTGACACGAGCGGAAACTTCCATGTTGTCACGGATATATTTGATGTCCACGATTACGAGCAGAATCCCGAAATCTTCAAGGTTTGCTATGACAAGCTCGTATCGGACGGGACTCTCCATGACAAACAAAGCAACCGCCAGCAATACAACGGCGAACCCACCTTCGTCAGCGAATACGGCGGAATCAAATGGGTCATAGGAAACTCCGACAGCAAGGCTTGGGGATACGGTAACGCTCCCAAAACTGAGGAGGAGTTCATAGAGAGATACAGAGGTCTAACGGACACTCTGCTTGACAATGAGCGCATGTTCGGCTTCTGCTACACACAGCTTTATGATATCGAGCAGGAACAGAACGGACTTTATACATACAGCCGCGAACCGAAATTTGATATGGAGATTTTCAGAAAAATCAATTCAAGGAAAGCGGCAATAGAAAAATAAGGAGAAAATACCTTTTTCATGTCAATCGAAAATCGCTCCGGCTTTTACAAAAAAATGCTGACACTGGCTTTGCCCATCGCTCTTCAGCAGCTTCTCACCTCCTGTGCGCAGCTCATAGACACCGCCATGGTTGTCGGTCTGGGCAATGCCAACACCGCCGCAATCGGTGTTGCCGGGCGCTGGGGATTTCTTGTTAACCTCGCACTGTTCGGAATAAGCTCAGGCGTTGCAACAATGACCGCCCAGCACTGGGGAATCAAGGATTACAAGAGCATACACAGGGCCTACGGCACGGGACTGGTGCTCGCCGTTACGGTCGGTATGATTTATACCGTCTGTGCCTTCGCGATTCCAAGGCAGCTCATGATGGTGTTCAACAACGAGCCGGAGGTTATCGAGGCGGGTGCGCAGTATCTGCGCTATGTCTGCCTATACGGAATATTTACCGCAATATCACTTGTAACAAGCACTACTATGCGTTCCACTGAGGATGTTCACACTCCGCTCCTCTGCTCGGTAATTGCAGTTGTGACAAACACAGCACTCAACTATATCCTGATAAACGGGAAGCTCGGTCTGCCGGCTCTCGGTCTGCAGGGAGCGGCTATCGCCACTGCCCTGTCAGCGGCATTGCAGGCTGCTCTGATGATAACAATCGGATACGCAAAGAAGAGCATCGTCATTGCAAAGCCAAGCGAGACATTTTCATTTGAAAAGGAGTTTTTCAGAAAGTTTTTGCGAGTATGTCTGCCGGTTATGTTCAACGAGCTGATGTGGGGTATCGGTACAAATGTCTACGCCATGGTCTACGCCCGACAGGGAAGCGAAAACTATGCGGCATATACCATTTTCAACTCCATTGAACAGGTTGCTTTTGTTTTCTTTGTCGGCATTTGCCACGCCTGCTCCATCATGGTCGGAAAGTCCGTCGGCGCAGGACGTCACAAAGAGGCTTACAGCATGGGCAAGCGCTTCATTATGCTCGTCCCCCTGCTTGGAGTTCTGACCGGTGCGGTGCTAATAGCGGTACGTTATCCCCTGCTGTCGCTGCTGCCCATTGAAACCGAGGGCGCACGCCAGATGACGGCAAAGCTTATCCTCATATATGCGTTATGGATGGGTGTGCGCAACATACCCTATGTCTCAATAGTAGGAATATTCCGCGCCGGCGGCGACACGAAGGTCGGAATGTACTATGACCTCTGCTCATTGTTTTTGCTGAGCATACCCACGGTTGTCTATCTCGGCTTTTTTACCGATGTGCCGTTCTATGTGCTCATTATAGCAATGTATATTGCGGAGGACACACTCAAGGCGGTTCTCTGTCTGCGCAGATTTAAAAGCCGCCGATGGATAAAACAGCTCACTTTTGCGGGCGACAATCCCGTCATTGAGGAAGATTAGAAACTGATATAAAAACTCAGCCACGGGGCAGCACCTTGCTGTCCCGTGGCATTTATATTTTATCGGTATATCAGAGTTCAGACGCTCATATTCACAGCTGTTCACGAATATCAGTTCCTGCTGTTTTTCTTAATATGCTCTATCGCTCCTTTTTCGAGGCGAGAGACCTGTGCCTGGGATATTCCGATTTCACTGGCTACCTCCATCTGAGTTCTCCCGCGCAGAAAACGCAGATAGAGTATTTTTTTCTCCCTCTCGGAAAGATTCTCTATGGACTCTCGGAGCAGGATTTCATCGAGCCAGCTCTCATCGTCGCCGCTGTCTCCGAGCTGATCCATAACATAGATTGTGTCACCGCTGTCGGAATAGACCGGCTCATAGAGCGACACCGGCTCAACAATGGCTTCAAGAGCCAGCACTACCTCCTCCTTTTTGAGTTTCATCGCCTTCGCTATCTCCTCCACTGTCGGATCGCGTCCGAGCTTTGCCAAAAGCCGCTCTTTCTCCTGCATCGCATGATACGCTGTATCACGCACCGAGCGGCTGACCCTGACAGAGTTATTATCCCTGAGATAACGGCGTATTTCTCCTATTATCATCGGCACGGCATAGGTGGAAAAGCGCACATTCTGTGTGACGTCAAAATTATCGATAGCTTTTATAAGCCCTATACACCCGACCTGAAACAAATCATCGGGGTTCTCCCCCCTGTTTGTGAAGCGCTGAACCACGCTGAGAACCAGTCTGAGATTTCCCTGTATCAAATCCTCTCTCGCTTTGCTGCTGCCCTCACTCATCTCTTTGAGAAGCTCCATCTTTTCTTTCTCTTTGAGCACTTTTAGCTTTGCCGTATTAACCCCGCAGATCTCCACTCTGTTATACTGCATTGCCTCTCCTCCCGCCGTTGCAATTACCTTAAAATTATTCCCTGCGCGGACGTACTTAATACCGTGATACAAAGATTTCGAGAGCGTTTTTTCGCTCTTTTTTTCGTTTTGCATTGACAGAGGTTAACTGCCGTGTTAACATTATTTTTGTCAAAAAAATAATGCGATACGGAGGTTCTTTTATGAAATTGGGTGTTTGCGCGGGCATCGACAGCGCTCAAGCGGTAAGCGATGCGGGATATGACTACATTGAGGGCGGTCTTCATGTGATCGCTAAAATGAGCAGGGAACAGCTCGTTCAAAACAAGGAATATCTTGACGACTGCAACATCAAAATGGAGGCGACAAACCTTTTCTTCCCCGGCGAGATACATCTTGCGGGTGAGGACGCAGACCTTCAGAAGATATCCGACTATGTTCACCGTGCGTTTGACAACGCAGTTTTTCTCGGCGTTCAGACCTGTGTGCTCGGAAGCGGAGGCTCTCGGCGCATACCTGACGGCATAGAGCGTAAAAGGGGTTATGAGCAGGTTCTCAAAGCGGTGCGCACCGCAGGTGAAATTGCCAAAGATTACGGAATAACCATCGCCATAGAGCCCCTCAACTCACTTGAGAGCAATGTTTTCACCACTGTTCGTGAGAGCCTTGAGGCTTGCCGAGTAATCGGGCTTGACACCGTGTGCGTGCTGGCTGATATCTACCATATGTTTATGGAGAAGGAGGACTTTTCCATTCTTCCCATTGCCGGAGACCGTCTTAAGCACATACATTTCTCACATCCCTTAAACTATTCCGAAAGCAAGCGTTTATATCCGTTCGAGGGTGACGAATACGATTACGCCCCGTTTGCGGATGCCCTCAGACAGGCCGGCTACTGCGGTCGCATAAGCATTGAAGCGGGAACCAAAGACATACGCAGCGATGCGGCAAAATCTTTCGGCTTGATGAAAAAGCTGTTTTGTGAATAACGGAGAACAGAGATGAGATATACATACAGTTCTTTTTCCGTCTTTGCGGACGGAGAAGCCGCTGACAGAGCGTGCGTCATATTTTCAGATGAAATTGAACAGAGAACGGGAAAACGCCCTCTCCGCACCGAAATGCGTGAGGACGCGGATATCGTTTTTGAAACCTCACCGGACGCTTTGCGCGATGGATACAGAATAGCGCAGAACGGTCAAAATCTCACTTTTTTGGCATCCACTGTTCGCGGACTTATATTTGCCGTCGGATTATTTTTACGGCGGTCTGAAATTTCTGACGGGTGCGTTACACTCATAGAAAATATCGGCGGGGAATACATTCCCGACAAGCGTATAAGGGGTCATCAGCTCGGATACCGAACCACCCCTAACAGCTATGACGCATGGGATTTGGAGGATTATCACAGATACTACCTTGACCTCATGTTTTTTGGCTGCAACACGGTCGAGCACATTCCTTATGACGGGATTCCGCCGAAAATCAACAAGCTGATGAAGTACCATCCGGAGGAGTTTCTGATTAAAGCGTCCGAAATTGCGGACGAATATGACCTCGATGTCTCACTGTGGTATCCTAATGATGAAGAGCCAATAGAAAAGGCTCTTGAACGGCGTGAAAGAGTGTTTTCCCGCACACCGAGAATCGACATCGTATTCCCTCCCGGAGGCGACCCCGGAGAATATGATGCGGACGAATTCATTGAGCGCTGCCGCACGATCTCAAAGCTCCTCAAAAAAATTCATCCGAATGCCGAGATGTGGCCGTCCGCACAGCAGCCCCACTCCATCCCCGATTGGGGTGAAACTCTGATTGAACAGATGAATCGGCTACCGGACGAAATAGACGGCATAATAACCGGACCGAACCGGGCGTTCCCTCTTGACGAGCTCAGGCGCAGACTGCCCGCAAAATATCCGATACGTCTCTATCCCGATATAACCCACAACGTCCGCTGTGAATATCCGGTTCACTTTGACCGGGATGACTGGCATTATGCACTGACCACCGGGCTCAGCCGTGAATGCACCAATCCACGCCCAGCAGAATACAGACTTATTCACCGCCTTACTCGCCGCTACATAGTCGGAAGTGTCAGCTATTCGGAGGGCATAACCGACGATGTGAACAAATGCGTTTGGAGCGATATGGACTTTTTCCCGGACGTGGATTTGCGTGACACGCTTGAGGACTACTCCCGTCTCTATTTCCCTGGATTACCCGCCGATGAGGTCGCTGACCGTATTCTTGGGCTGGAATTAAACTGGCAGACTGACCCCGCGGAAAACCCTTGCATAGACGACAATCTTGCCGGATGGGAAAGTCTCGCCGAGCGGTTTCCTCACGCCACCGGGCTTTGGCGTTTCAACCAGTGCCTTTTCCGTGCGAAGTGCGATGCTTTCCTGCGTCAAAAGAGAATAGCGGAGCTTCGCCTTGTAAAGGAGGCTTCAAAGGAGATATTAAGCGGAAACCTCGACAAGGCCGAAAGCATATTGAGAACCGAAGCCGGGCCGAAAGTCAAGGCTCTCAGAGCGGATATCGAACGCATAGCACAGGAGCTGTTTGAGCAGATAGGTTTGCAGACAGATGTTGAGCGATACTGCGCAGACGGCTGGGAACGCGGCGCTGTGCTTGAAACCATCGATTTGCCGACAACCGACCGTGACTGGCTTCTCAGCCGTTTTGAAAAGGCTCAAAATCTCAACGAAGAAAAACGCGCGGAATTCCTGCGGCGCAGCGTCAACCGAAACAAGGTTGGCAGCGATGAATACTATTTTTCCGTAGCGCAGCACGGGCTTGAGGTTCTCGGATGTCCGCAGGAGGGTGAGATGTACATGAACTTCCAGGGAGACCGCCCGAATGTCAACAACGGCACGTTACCCACCTGCCTTTTCAAGGTCTACGACAATCAGGCGCTGCGGTGCAAGCTGGGCGGCTTCACCCCCGGCGAGGACTATGAGCTGAAAGTGACGTACCGCCAGAATAAAATACCGCTGATAAAGCATCTGACCGTCACGGCAAACGGTCACACGGTCTATGACGGACCTCAATTCGGTGAGCCGGATGAGGAATTTGACCGTGAGATGCTTCCGGAGGGCTTTGAAAGCGCCGTATATCAGCTCCCTGCCAATGTTTTTGAAAACGGCTGTGTTGAGCTTGTTATCTCAGAAAAGCTTGCCGGTGTTATGATAAGCGAATTCAGGATTGTGAAGAAAAGAAAATAAATGAAATGCCGCCGAAGGACTGAATAGAGAATCCTTCGGCGGCATTAATTTTTTCATTTTATCCGAGATGTTCAGCCTCATGCTCGCAATAGCGGCAGATAAGCGAATCTCCGCTCTGAATAAATATCTTCGGAAGATATTCCTCGGTCTGGGTGATGCAGCGCATATTGCTGCATTTTGCCCGGTGAGTATCCTCAAGCTTTTTCGGGACTGAATACCGTCTGCTCTCAAGCATTCTGATAATCAGCGCCATACGGGCGAACATTCCGTACTCTGTTTGATCAAAATATTTCGCCCTCGGGTCATCGTCCACTCCGACGGTTATCTCATCCACTCTCGGCAGCGGATGAAGAACTCTCAAATCGGGCTTTGCAAGCTTCATTTTCTCCTCATCGAGGACAAACACGCCCTTTTGACTCTCATACTCGCTCTGGCTTGAAAAACGCTCACGCTGGATTCTCGTCATATAAAGCACATCAAGCTGTGAAATTGAATCCTCAAGGCTCTCTGAAAATGAATATTCACACCCGCGCTCCTCAAGGCAGTCAATAACATACTGCGGCACTCTCAGTTCCGGGGTTGATATCATCACAAACTTGTTGCCCTCATATTTTGAGAGGCTTTTTATCAGTGAATGAACCGTGCGTCCATTCTTGTTGTCGCCGCAGAGTCCGATAACAAGGTGATCGAGCCTGCCCTTTTCATATGAGAGCGTGACAAGGTCTGTCAGCGTCTGCGTCGGGTGAAGATGACCACCGTCACCCGCATTGATAACGGGACACTTTGAATACATCGATGCCGCAAGCGCCGCTCCCTCAAAGGCGTTTCTGATGACAATTATATCGGCATAATTGCTGACGACCCTTATGGTATCCTTCAGGCTCTCACCCTTTGAAACCGATGAATTGCCCGGATTGTCAAAACCGATAAGCTTGCCGCCGAGTCTTAGCATAGCTGTCTGGAAAGACATCTGCGTTCTCGTGGACGGTTCATAAAACAAAGTCGCCATTATATTTCCGTGGCAATGGTCTGTATAGTATGACGGATTTTCTTTTATAACGCCAGCAAGCTTTATTATCTCATCAAGATCCTCCATGCTGACGTTTTCAAGGTCTATCAAATCTCTGATATTCATAAGCCTCCGCCTTTCACAAAATTCACAAACAAATGATAATATATATTTTTTTCAAAGTCAACCGAAATCCGCAGTGATAAAAAACATCCCCTGATAATGCCGAGGTGTAACATTATCAGGGAATAGATTTATTTTTTACTCTGTGCATTTTTATATTTTTGCTTTGCAAAATGCTCTCTTACCATTTTGAATTGCTTAACAACCAGGAGAGAGGCAATTGCCGCAGCGCATTCCGGGAGTGACAGCTTCTCTATTTCACGGTACAGCTTCCAGTGATATTTTATAAGCCTGAGTTTTTTGGACGAGACAGAACCGATGCGTACACGGTACTGCGCAAGCACCTCATCAAGACCGTAGGCATATTCATTATCCTTGAGAATACTGAGCCACAGAGCAAAATCGTTTCGTTTCTGGATATCCGGCACCATATGCTTGCCTATGATATCGGCATTGAAAACCACTGTGAGATTTCCTATCGGGTCGCCGAGATAGAGAAGTCGGTTATAGTCGACCTTTTCAGGCGCTCTGACCTCAACTCCGAGCTTTTCCCCGTTTTCATCAATTTTTTCATATGACGTGAAGGAAAAATCATATCCGTTTTCCTCCATAAACGCCGTCTGCCTTTCAAGCTTTTCGGCGTGCCAGATATCGTCACTGTCAAGGAAGGCCATATATGTGCCCGAAGCCGCTTCAATGGCCTTGTTGCGAGCCCCGGCGGGACCGAGGTTCTCCTGTGATTCGATGAGAACAATCCTGCTGTCCGCATCGGCAAATTTCTTGACTATTCTGACGGTATCGTCCTTTGAATTGTCGTCCGCAATTATAAGCTCCCAATCCGTGTAAGTCTGAGCCTGCACGGAACGGATGCTGTCACCGATATATTCGGCGCAATTATAAGCGGGCATAATGACAGAAACCAGCTTTTTCAACCGCAAAATCTCCCTTGTTGTGCTGCGACAGCACAAATCTGAACCGAGTGTTCAGCATATCAATGATAGCATGTCAAAAAAGTGCGTTCAATAGCATTACGACATTAAAAAACTTTTTTATGTTAAAAACTTCTAAAAATATTAAAATTAAACAATATCTTATAGTGCATTTCTTCTATATTTGCAAATTTTGCCGATTTCATGAATTTAAAACAGTCCGATAACCGCGCACATATCATTTTTTGTAAAAAAGATTGTTCAAATAATTACAGCTATTGAAAAATTGGGCCTTTTTATGTATACTTTTATTGTATATCTGTGCGTATTATATGGAGGTATTGATGTGAAATCCAAAGTCAAGGCGAGCAATCTTTCGCTAATTGACCCGATAATAGAAAAATACAAAGACACACAAGGGAACCTTATAACCCTTCTGCAGAAAGCTCAGGGTATTTACGGGTTTCTGCCCGCCGATGTTCTCAGTCATATCGCCGTGAAAACAGGCATTCCCCCGGCTAAAATTTTCGGTGTTGCAACTTTTTATACCCAGTTTCGTTTTCAGGCTGTCGGCAGATACTTTATTATGCTTTGCAAGGGTACTGCCTGCCATGTCAACGGCTCTGAAATAATTGAAAAAACAATCTTTGAAGAACTCGGCATCCGTGATGGCGAGACCACCGCCGACGGGCTGTTTACCCTTAAAACAGTTGCCTGTCTCGGCTGCTGTTCGCTTTCCCCCGTCATGATGATAAACGAGGAAACTTACGGCAGTCTTACTGCTCAAAAGGTGCGCGACATTCTAAATAAGCTCAAAGCAAGTGCGACGGAGGTGGATACTGATGTATAACATAAAAATCGGAGAGGGCAGCTGCGGAATCTCCGCAGGCGCCGCTAAAATTCATTCTCTGCTTGAAAAGGCCAACACAAACGGACTGTTCACACTGTCTGCAACGGGCTGCATTGGTATGTGTTTTCTTGAGCCGATAGTTGATATATACGATGAGAACAATCTCTCTGCACGTCTTGTCAGTGTTTCTGAAAATGACATTGACAGCATTGTCAGATTTGTTTCAACCGGTGATAAAAGCGAAATTGAACATCTTCTCATTTCTGAAGAGGACGGCGAGTTTCTCTCAAAGCAGACTCGAATTGCACTGCGCAACTGCGGTATTGTTGATCCGGAGAGTATTGACGATTATATCGCCCGCAGAGGATACTCCGCACTTTCAAAGGTGCTCTCCTCTTTCAGCCCGGAGCAGGTTATTGACGAAATAAAAGTTTCCGGTCTTGCCGGACGCGGCGGTGCCGGCTTTCCGACATGGTTCAAATGGAATGCCGCAAGGCAGAGCGAGGGTGACGCGAAATACCTCATCTGCAACGCTGATGAGGGCGACCCCGGCGCATTCATGGACAGAGCCGTTATTGAAAGCGACCCGCACGCGCTCATAGAGGGTATGCTCATAGGCGCTTACGCAATAGGCGCAAAAGAGGCTCTGGTCTATGTCCGCGCGGAATATCCTCTCGCCATTGCGAGACTTGAAAAAGCGATTGAACAGGCCGAAAAACTGGGATACATAGGCGAGAATATAATGGGTTCGGGCTTTTCCTGTTCCTTCAAAATAAAAGCGGGCGCAGGTGCGTTTGTCTGCGGCGAGGAAACAGCACTTATAGAATCGCTTGAGGGTCAGCGCGGTATGCCTCGCCTCAAGCCGCCTTTCCCCGCTCAATCCGGGTATATGCACAAGCCCTCTAACATAAACAATGTTGAGACTTTTGCAAATGTGACCTGGATAATCTTAAACGGCGGCGAGGCTTTCGCGGCTCTCGGCACTCAGGACAGCAAGGGCACAAAGGTTTTTGCGCTCACAGGAAAAATTCGCCGCGGCGGTCTTGTCGAGATTCCGATGGGCAAAACGCTCGAAGATGTTATTTTTGACATCGGCGGCGGTATGAGAACCGACCGCCCGTTCAAGGGTGTCCAGCTCGGAGGTCCCTCCGGCGGATGTATTCCCGCAAAGCTTAAAGATACTCAGATTGATTATAAAGAGCTCTCCGCAACAGGCGCAATTATGGGTTCAGGCGGCATGGTTGTCATGGATGAGTCAACCTGCATGGTTGCAATGGCAAAATTTTTCCTCGAATTCACCACGAAGGAATCCTGCGGAAAGTGCGTTCCCTGCCGCATCGGCACAAAAAGACTGCTTGAAATTCTTGACAGAATATGCCGCGGTGAGGGCAGGCAAGGCGATATTGAGCTGCTTGAAGAGCTGTGCGTCCAAATAAAGGACGGCTCTCTCTGCGGTCTCGGTCAGACTGCGCCGAATCCGGTTCTGACAACACTCAAATATTTCAGGGATGAATATGAGGCTCACATAAACGAACACCGCTGCCCCGCAGGCGAATGTATTGACCTCATCAGCTATAACATCAGTCCCGAGAAATGTGTCGGATGTCTGCTCTGTCAGAAAAAATGCCCTGTCGGCGCAATAAGCGGCAAGGTAAAGCAGGCTCAGACAATCGACACCGGCAAGTGCATCAAATGCGGTCGGTGCAAGGATGTCTGCCGCTTTGGTGCTGTAGAAATAAAGTAACCTCTGATTACTAAAATAAGCGAGGCTCTAAGATGAAAGAATACATAAAGCTTACAATAGACGGCGTTGAAGTTATCGCTGAGAACGGGCAGACCATTCTTGAGGCGGCGCGCCGCAATTCGATAGATATTCCGACCCTTTGTCATGACGAGCGTGTTGCGCCCTACGGCGCATGCGGACTGTGCGTGGTTGAGGCTGAGGGCAATCCGAAGCTTATCCGCTCATGTGCCGTCAAGGCAACCGAGGGCATGAAAATAATAACCAACTCCGAACGCATACACAGGGCCAGAAAGTTTTCACTTCAGATGCTGCTCTCCGACCACACGGGCGACTGTAAAGCTCCGTGTACCCTCGCATGCCCGGCGGGTACGGACTGTCAGGGTTATGTCGGTTTGATTGCAAACGGCGAAAACAAAGAGGCGATAAAGGTCATCCGGAGCAGGATACCGCTCCCCGCTTCAATCGGGCGCGTGTGCCCTCACCCCTGTGAAGCGGCATGCCGCAGGAGACTAGTTGAGGAGCCTGTTTCCATCGCCGCACTCAAGGCATATGCGGCGGATAAAACGCTTGAGGACTGCGAACTACCTGATATTCCGGCACCGACAGGCAAAAGCGTCGCTGTCATAGGCGGAGGTCCCGGCGGACTTTCAGCTGCGTATTATCTTGCGCTTAAAGGACACAGAGTAACCGTCTACGATATGATGCCGAAAATGGGCGGTATGCTCAGATACGGCATACCCCAGTACCGTCTGCCCAAAGAAGTTCTCGACAGGGAAGTTTCTCTCATTGGGCGCATGGGAATAACCTTGAAGAACAACATAAAAATCGGAAAGGATATAACTTTTGATGAACTGCGGCGTGCCAATGACGCAGTGGTTGTTGCTGTCGGCGCATGGCTCAGCTCCAAGATGAGAGTAAAGGGAGAAGAACTTGACGGTGTTTTCGGCGGAATAGATTTTCTGCGTTCCGTTATTCTCGGAAATCCTTTTGATATCGGCAACAGAGTTGCCGTATGCGGAGGTGGCAACACTGCCATGGACGCCTGCCGCACGGCGGTGAGGCTCGGCGCGAAAGAAGTTTATGTAATATACCGCCGCACACGGGATGAGATGCCCGCTGACAGCCTTGAAATTGACGAGGCTGAAGAAGAGGGTGTCACCTTCAAAATTCTCGCCAATCCCGACGAGATTCTCGGGGACGGCGGCAAAGTCTGCGGCATGAGACTGCAGGTCATGGAGCTCGGTGAACCCGACGAGAGCGGAAGAAGAAAGCCTGTCCCCGTTGAGGGAGAATTTGAAAATATCGAGCTTGACAGTGTTATTATGGCAATCGGACAGAAGTCAGATCTCTCAGGCTTTGATGGGCTTGAGCTGACTTCAAGAGGCACGATAAGCGCCGATGAATCCACCTTCAGAACAAATATTGACGGTGTTTTCGCCATCGGTGATGCCACAAACAAAGGCGCTGACATCGCGGTGTCCGCCATCGGCGAAGCGCATAAAAGCGCCGAAGTCATTGACAGCTATCTCAGCGGTCTCACCGTCGGGTACAGAAAACCGATACTTGTCGAGCGTGAAATAACCGCCGATGATTTGAAGGACAGAGAGCGTATTCCGAGAGAAAAAATGCGTGTGCTCTCCCCTGCTGAGAGAAAAAGCGATTTCAGGGAAGTGGCATCGGGCTTCACGGACGAACAGGCAAGAGCCGAAGCGTCTCGCTGCCTTGAATGCGGATGTCTCGACTATTTTCGCTGCAAATTAGTGAGATACGGCAACGAATACGAAGCTGATTTTTCAAAGTTTTCGGGTGAAAAGTCTACTGCGAAAAAAGATAATCAGCACCCATATATAATGAGAGATTCCGGGAAATGCATACTCTGCGGTCTGTGCGTCAGGATCTGCTCCGAGGTCATGAACGTCACCGCAATCGGGCTCGCCGGCAGAGGATTTTCCACTGTTGTTTCGCCCGAGTTCTTCAAATCTCTCAATGACTCAAAATGCATATCCTGCGGGCAGTGCGTAGCTCTGTGCCCCACAGGCGCTCTTGTGGAGCGTGTGCCGTTCAAGAAAAACGTTCCGCTTGAGGAGAAGTGCACCGCAACCCGCTGCTCCGGCTGTGCAAATGCCTGCGGGATCAACGTCTTCAGTGCCGGCAGTATTCTCACCAGAACCGAGCCTGCCGACGGAGGCATCATCTGCACTGAAGGGCGGCTTGGCTTTGCCGCTGTCAACAGCCCCGATAGGTTAAAAGATGCTGTAATCAGCGGCGGTCACGCATCGGTTGATGCTGCCGCCGAGAAAACCGCAAAGATGCTGTCGTGCTTTGCTCCGGAGGAAATTATTGTAACTGTCTGCGACAACATGACAGATGCGGCTCTGACATCCGCCGCAAAGCTCGCCGAGCTTCTCGGCGCCGCACTCATAACAGTGGGCAATCCTGAAAAACATATGACACAATCGGATTCAGTCGAATTTCAAAAAGTTTTCGGAGAAAAGTTTAATATCGGAATAAATACTGAAACCGCCGATAAACTGGGTGCTGTCCGAATTGACAACGCAGACCTCTCTAAGGTCAAGGCTTTTATAGCTTTCGGTGAAAAGCAGCCTGACATAAGCTCTCCGGAATTTTCGGCTGTACAAAGCACATCTGCCTCTGTTAAGGCTGACGTTGTCTTCCCGCTCATTACCCCGTTTGAAGCTGACGGCCTGTTCGGCGGTGAAACAAGAATTTCAAAAGTCGTTGAACCCGCCTGCTGTTCTTGCGAGGAAATAATCAATAAGGTTATAAATCATTTAAAATAAACGGAGGTGTGTTTTATGCACATTAAAGGACCGGCAAAATATCCGTACGGCTATACCGAAATAGCCACAATGGATAACACGGAGCAGAACTCGCTGATGGATTTCGGTATTTTGAAGATGAAGAAAGGCGATGTCTTTTCCGAGGATCAGGAGCTTGAAAGGGCATATCTGCTCATAAGCGGAGATGTTATCTTCGAATGGGACGGAGAACTCCGCCACGCTCAGCGTGAAAACTGCTTCGACTATTCACCGTGGGTTCTCCATGTTCCGAAGGGGACAAAAATAACCATAACCGCAAATGGAGAGTCAGAGATTACTGTCCACAGAACAGTAAACGAACGAAACTTTTCCGCAAAGCTCTACACTCCGGAGGAGTGCGCCAGTGAAAACAGGGGTAAGGGTACCATGCGTGAAGCTTCAACCAGAATCGTGCGCACCGTGTTCGATTACAGCAACGCCCCCTACTCCAACCTCGTTGTCGGCGAAGTTATCGGCTTCCCGGGAAAATGGTCGAGCTATCCGCCGCATGACCATCCACAGCCCGAAATATATTTTTACCGTTTTCTTCCCGAAAACGGCTACGGATTTGCCGAGCTTTCAGAAGATGTTGTCAAGACGCACAACAATTCTACCGTGTTCATCACAAAGGGCGAAACTCACCCGCAGACGACCGCTCCCGGCTACGCAATGTGGTATCTGTGGGTCATCAGGCATCTCGACGGTAACCCGTACATCACTCCGCGCTTCGTCCCCGAACACACCTGGGTCATGGACGAGGACGCAAAAATCTGGCCTTATGAGTAAGGAGAGACAGTTATGAAACTTACTATGTCACAGGCGCTCGTCAAGTTTCTTGACAACCAATATATAAGCTTTGACGGCAAGGAAGAGAAGTTCGTCAACGGAATTTTCGGAATTTTCGGTCATGGCTGTGTGGTAGGTCTCGGTCAGGCTCTTGAACAGGGCGGTCACAGCCTCAAATTCTATCAGGGGCACAATGAGCAGGGCATGGCTCACGCCGCCATCGCCTATGCAAAGCAAAAGAACAGGCGTTCAATTATCGCCTGCACCTCCTCCATAGGTCCCGGTGCTCTCAACATGGTAACCGCCGCAGGAACCGCTACGGCAAACCGCATTCCCCTGCTGCTTCTGCCGGGCGACACCTTTGCTTGCCGACAGCCCGACCCTGTTCTTCAGCAGATAGAACAGCCGACAGGTTACTCCACCACCGCGAATGACGCATTTAAGGCTGTATGCAAATACTGGGACAGAATTGTGCGCCCGGAACAGCTGATGACCGCCGCTCTCAATGCCATGCGTGTGCTGACCGACCCCGCCGAAACAGGCGCGGTTTGTCTTGCCATGCCACAGGATGTTGAGGGAGAGGCGTTTGACTACCCCGATTATTTCCTCAAAAAGCGGGTCTGGTATATGGACCGCAGACCGGCAACCGAACGTGAGATAAGCGCGGCTGCCGAAATGATAGAACAATCCAAAAAGCCGCTTTTCATCGTCGGCGGCGGTGTAACATATTCGGAATGTTGGGATGAAGCGGCTGCGTTCGCCGAAAAGTTCAACATACCCATATGCGAAACTCAGGCCGGCAAAGGTCAGATTCCGGCCGCTCATCCGCTGAATCTTGGCGGTATAGGCGTCACAGGCGGCGCCGCCGCAAACAAGCTTGCCAAACAAGCTGACCTTGTTATCTGCGCCGGCACAAGGCTCACGGATTTCACCACCTGCTCAAAATGGGGATTTCAGAATCCGGATGTCAAATTTCTGAGTATCAACGTCTGCGCGTTTGATGCGTTCAAGATGGATTCCCTTGCGGTCATTGCCGATGCCAAAGAAGCTATCAACGCAATCACTGAAAAGCTCGCCGAAGACGGATACAAATCCGGCTGGACTGACGAGATATCAAGCGCCAAATTAAGTTTTGACGCTGAAATTGACCGCTGCTACAACATAAAGTTAGAAAAGGGTCTGTCGCAGACGAGGGCTCTCGGAATAATAAACGAGACCATTGCGGAGGATTCCATCGCCATGGGCTCATCCGGCTCACTGCCCGGCTGCATGCAGCGTCTGTGGCGCGCCTCCAAGCCCAAGACCTATCACATGGAATACGGATTTTCCTGCATGGGATATGAGATATGCGGCGCACTCGGTGCAAAGATTGCCGCGCCTGACAGAGAAGTTTACACTATGGTTGGTGACGGCAGTTTTCTCATGCTTCACAGCGAGCTTTACACCGCCGTCCAGGAGGGCGCTAAGATAAACATTATGCTGTTCGACAACACAGGTTGGGGCTGCATAGAAAACCTTCAGAACAATCAAGGCACCGATACTTTCGGAACAAGATTTTTCAGCCGCAATCCAGAAACCGATATGCTCGACGGAGAGATAAAGCCCATAGACTTTGCCAAGATAGCTGAGGGATATGGCGCTAAGGGATACACAGTCACAAACGAGCAGGAGTTGATAGACGCGCTTGAGGACTCCAAAAAGCAGACCGTGCCTACCCTCTTTGATATCAAGGTTGGGCACGGCAGCATGAGTGACGGATATGACTCATGGTGGCGTGTCGGCGTTGCCGAGGTTTCAAAAAGCGCCCGAGTTCAGACCGCCTATGAAGACATGGCTGAGAATATAAAGAAAGCCCGACTTTATTAATCCGGAGGTATAAATATATGCTTGACAACAAAAAGGTTAAACTCGCAATAGCCCCCATAGCATGGACAAACGACGATCTGCCAGATCTTGGTGCCGAAAACAGCTTTGAGCAGTGCATAAGCGAAATGGCGCTCAGCGGCTTTTCGGGGAGCGAAATCGGGAACAAGTATCCCAAAGATCCTGATGTTCTGAAGCACTATCTCGATGTCAGAGGGCTCAGAATATGCAACGCATGGTTCTCCTCCCTTTTGCTCTCTGACGGATATGACGCGACTATCGATGCGTTCATAAAACACCGCGACTTTCTTCACGCTCTCGGAGCAAAGGTTATCGGCGCATCCGAACAGGGCAACAGTATACAGGGCAAGAATGTGAGCATATTCGGCAACAAGCCCGTATATACTGATGAGCAGTGGGAGCTGATAGCAAAAGGCTTCAACGAGATGGGACGTCTGGCACGTGAAAAGGATATGTATTTCACGGTTCACCACCACATGGGAACCGGCGTTCAGACCGCTGATGAGATTGACAGGCTGATGGAAATGACTGATGAGAATCTCGTCTTCCTGCTCTTCGACACCGGACATCTCGCATTTGCAGGTGAGGACGCTGTTGCCGTGCTCAAAAAATATGTTCACCGCACAAAGCATGTCCATCTCAAGAGCATACGTAAGGATATTATTGCCGAGGGCAAGGCTAAGGGATACAGCTTCCTTGACTGCGTGCGCGCAGGTGCTTTCACAGTACCCGGTGACGGAGATTTCGATTTCAGACCTGTCTTTGACATCCTCTCCGACGCCGACTATGAGGGCTGGGTTGTTGTGGAGGCAGAGCAGGACCCCGCAAAGGCCAATCCGTTTGAATATGCTCTGCTTGCCAGAAAATACATCAGAGAAACTTCCGGTCTTTAAAAGATACTTTGAGGTGCCGTATGCTTAAATTCTATCTTGTAACCGACACGCATTTTTATGCAGCCGATGTTCTCGGCCGCACGGACCACATGGATCAGAAGTGTCTCAATGAAAGCGGCGCTATCATTGACGCGGCATTTGATATACTTGCCTCAAAGCAGGACAGCGACATAATTCTCATCGCCGGAGACCTGACGAACAACGGCGAGCGTCCCGGTCATGAGAGATTTCTTGAAAAGCTCAAAAAGCTTAAAAGTTCAGGCAAGCGCATATTCGCCATAACAGCAACTCACGACTACGGCTTGGCAGCCGTTGATTCTGAAGGACACAGTGAAAACCACGACTGTGAAAACCGTGTCTCGCGCGAAGAGCTGTGGGATATGTATTATGAGTTCGGTCCCAATGAGGCTATCGCACAAAGTGAGAGATATATGTCCTATGTCGTACAGTTGGCGCCCGGATACCGCCTATTGTGCCTTAACGACGACGGAAACGGAAAAGATTTCTGCGGATATGACAAAGCTCAGCTTGAATGGATTCTTGAGCAGATAAAATCTGCCGAGCAGGACGGTGAGTTTCTTTTTGCAATGACTCACCACCCTGTTCTTCCGCCGTCACCGATATATCCGATGTTCAGCCGCCGTGACATGCTCGGCGACTATGAGAACACCTCGCGGATTCTTGCCGATGCGGGACTGCGCTTTGTTTTCACCGGGCACACGCATATGCAGAATATAGAGTATCTGACGACACCGTCCGGCAACAAGCTGTGGGACATAAATACGGGTTCGCTGGTCGGATATCCAATGCCGATAAGAAGCGTTGTTATTGACGATGACTTCATGACTGTTTCCACCGAACATGTTGAAAGCTTTGATTGGGATTTCGGCGGCAAGAGCGTACAGGAATATATGACAGAGCATTTCGACCTCATGCTCAACACCATTTTTGACTCCATGGCGTTCGACATAGACAAACTGGCGGACATGTCAGGCAGTTTCAGCATGAACCGAAAGACAGTATACCGTCTTAAAGTTCCCCTCACCATGCTTGGCAAGGCACTTCAGAAATTCACGCTCGGCAAAGCAGGAAAGCTTCTGCTGTGCAGCAAAAAAATTGATTCTTCGGTAAGTGACTTGCTGCTTAAGGATTTGATAATAGAATTTATACGCAACATATATACCGGTGATGAACCTTATTCGAAAGATACCCCCGTCGGTTCGGCAATGCTCACACTGTGTTCACGCATTGCGCCGCTTCTTAAACCTGTTTTGAAGAAAACTCCGATAACCGAATTGACATCATTTGTCGGCAGCCTGATATATGACCCCACGCCTGACAGCGAAGCCGTCATTCCCTTAAAAGACTGATTTTGAAAGATGACGCAAAAGCGGCACTGTTCCGAAGAACAGTGCCGCTTGGTCTTTTATATCGCTTGTTTACCAGTTGAAGGAGACTACCGCTCCGTCTACCCAGTAGTTTTGACCGAGAACATAGCCGTTTTCTTCAAGAGCGCCTGCAAATGCCGCAGCCATGATCTCATCCTTTGTGGTTATTTTCGCCCGCATCTCAAAATCCTCGGCAGCCGTGACTGTCAGAGGTGCGAAGCCGGTAAGCCACCAGTGTGAATCGGACTCTCTCGTGAAAAATATCTCGCCGTTTTTCATAAGGTCATAGGACATTGCAAGACAATCCTCATCACTTGCGCAGTCATAAAATTCGATAGATCTGTCAGGAGTCTTTGTATATATACCGATTTCAGCGCCGCTGGTGATACCGTACTGACCTTTCCAGACCTGAATCATCCAGTTCTTGCCGTCATAATCAAACTTGAAGCGCTGGGTATCATAGAACATCATCGTGACCGGCGCGCAGACATCATAAATCTCACAGAATCCGAAATTTCTCTGCCAGGGGTATTTGGGATTATAGAAAATACGCTGATTGGAGTCATAGTCAAAGCCGATATAAAGCAGACCATGACCGTCAACACCGTAAAGCAGACCGGTTGAGGGATCATAGGCAATACCCGCGCCAAGGTTCTTGACCTGAAGCTCCTCCGGAAGCTCCTCTTCGGGGATAACAACAATTTCTCCCTCTTCAACGTCAACATCGGATTCGGCAATCTTTTCCTCAGCAATATTTACAAGTTCTTCCGTCTCCTCCTGAGAGAGAACGCGGACATTCTGAGGAACCTCTTCAACATCCTGGGGAGCGATGGACTCCGTTACCGGGGTCATGCCCTCACTTTCCGATGCAGCACCCGACGCTTTGGCCTGAGCTTTTTCCCTGTAAATCTCAGCAGTCTTTGATACATCGACAACAGTCACAGAGCTTTCGGGCTTTGCATCCAACACTTCACGGGTTACACCTGCAACAGGTGTTTTCTCTTCGACAGCAGCACCGTTGTGCCCGACTGCGACAAAAGCCACTGCCTGAGCAACCATTACAAGTGCCAGAATCGTCGAGAGAATAACCACATTCTTCTTGCGTTTCATAAATTCTTGCCTCCATAAAAGTTTATATAATAAAATTATATATTACAAATTATGTTACGCTGATGAATGTACAACATTAATATTATATCATTTTTATTAAAAAAATACAGTGTTTTTTATATTTAATTTACATTTT
>SAMEA3663263__coassemble_125_pt1 | contig 24643 bp, 24 predicted proteins | sample SAMEA3663263__metabat2_low_PE_013 | metagenome-assembled genome bin SAMEA3663263 (sample SAMEA3663263) | pig gut metagenome | biome: pig gut; feature: pig-associated habitat; material: faeces | place: China | collected 2013 | reverse complement strand
GGGGAGACCTATCTCACGGCCTATTACCGGGACGGGGACCGGGTCCTGTACGACGTCCTTTCCTGGGAGGGCCGGCCACTGTTCACCGGACTGGAGGACTGCACCGACCTGGGCTGCGGCGTCCTCCAATGCCGCCAGGGAGAAAAGCAGGGCCTCCTGTGCCTGGACGGAACATGGCTGTTTCAGGTATCCGCTGACGCGGATGATTGAAATTGATGTACGTACCGGGGCTTATACTTCGTACTGGCGCGGGAGCGCCCAAGGCTCCCTTGTGTAAAGGGAGCTGTCGAGCGCAAGCGAGACTGAGGGATTGCTTTTTTTGTCTACCATCGAGCTTCGTTGTATGTTGATACTGCCCTACAATCCCTCCGTCACGGCTTCGCCGTGCCACCTCCCTTTACACAAGGGAGGCTTTGGTGCGGTGCACTATCGCACGCATGATTCTCCCAACAGGAGAGTATAGCAATGCGCCCTTTTGTTCCCAACGAGATTTTCAACAGTTCGATAAATTTGAATTTGTCAAATTGAATTTCTAATCCAATTGTCAAGAAACTCCATCTGCTCATTTGTATGGAACCAGTGTTCTCCGTCATTCATTACTGTGAGACTTGCCCCAATCTGTTCTGCAAATTCAGATACGGTTTCTACGGAAGTCAAATTATCATTTGCACCATATAAAATGCAGGTTGGAATGTTCCACTTAATCGGGTGCTTCCGTACATAGCACAGGTATTCCCAAGATAATGTTTCTCCAAAATCCGTAGATATTTCTTTCTTTCTGCAAAGTTCTTCTTCCGTAACATTTGACCAAATCATCATATTCGTAATCAATTTTTCCATATTTGCGATAGGAGAAATAAATAAGGCTTTGGAAATCTTCTTTTCAGCAAGAGCATGCATCGAGAAAAAAGCCCCTATGCTGTTTGCAACCAAAATGACAGAATCATATTCTTTGCTGTGCAAATCGTAGAAATCAGAAAACTCGCTTTTAGCTTCCCAAGGATTTTGCGATTTATAGTCAAACCCAATAACATCACTTTCAGCAAAGAGCGGCCGATAATGCTTTGCTTCCTCTGCTGTTCCCCCTTTGCCGTGTACATATATAACTAATTTTTTCATTCAATATCCCCCTACAAATTCCGATTTATCGCGCTCTTTTACTGAACAAAAGATATCAAAAAAATGTGAGAAATTTCTACCATCTGAAAGAAGAAACGTCCGATAATTTTGACAATTCTTCGGGCGTTTCTTTCTGTTTTCAAATGACAGCTTTCTTGGCTTCGATATCTTACTGACTTACAAACTCCCACCTATCGGGAGGCGTTCTTGCTTATCCGTATATAATCTTCATAATATAGACCAAAAACATTGATGCATATTTTGTTGCATCATCAAAAATTCCGTTTATTTTTTCAACGACATTTAAACAATTATTTTTCAGGCTCCGGGTGCCGTAGCCCGGTAAAACTCCGCTGTTATCGTCAACTCCGTCGCTGTCAACAGCGAAATTATAGATAATCGGCGAAACAAGCGCCAACAGGAAATACTCAACCGGAGAAACCGCTCCGAAAACTTTTGTGCCGAGCTTTGTAAGATCCGCTATCACCGAATCCGTACCGAAAATTTTAAAGATCTCATTTGCCGACTTGAGGAGCACTTCATCCCCGACCGATGCGAGGTCATCTCTGAGGACTAGCGCAACGAGGCGCAGGAAGATGGTCACCTCAGTGCTGTCAAGCTCAAAGGATTCTCCTCCCGCATAGTGGGCGGCAACCAGCTCCGTCGCAACATCCCAGCCGTTTTCATATTCGCTTTCGGGAATCTCAATGTTATATTCCCGTGCAAGGGCGCTGACGCTGTTTTCACCGTAAAGCGGTTCCTCAAGAATTTCGCACAGCCCTTCAACAGCGGTTTTTACCAAGTCGTAATAAAAATCTTCCTCGCTGATTCCCATTTTTTCATCACTGAGAGAGAGAAGCAGTCTGTGTTTCACTCCCGCTTTGAGGAAGCCCTTGGCATATGCGTTGAGTCCGGAATTCATCAGGTCTGTCTGCTTTTCCGAATATCCCGAAACCTGTGCCGTCAGTGAGTCTGTATCTATGGAGTCAACGGTTTTAACCTCATATTTTATTTCGTCATCGGTGAGGCTGAACATTCTGTATTGCAGCGGATACATTGTCAGTGAGGTTGTGGCAAAATCATAGATAACATTGCCCGCAGCGCTTGTGTAAGATGTCGCATCACTGCAATGCTCATGCCCCGTCAGCACTATTTTTATGCCCCAGTTCGCAAAGAGCTCCGCTGTGGTATAATGGAATTTGACAATAAAATTCTTGCTGAAAACACGCTGAAGCGGCATATGGTCAAGCAGATTATGATGCATCATGAGTATGGGATATTTGCCGTCTTTCTTCGCCTGTTCAGCCTGTCTGCGGACCCAGTCAAGCTTTTCGGCGGTCATTCCGTCCTCCGTTGACTTGGTGTGATCGCAGCTGTCAAGGGAAATCAGCCTGTATTTTTCGTTCAAATCAGCGGTATATGAGCAGGTTTCCTCATCAACGGTAAGCGCCTCATTATAGCCGAAATCCGCGTAGATTCGCTTGAAATCCTCAACGTCGGTTTCTGAGTCTTTGCCTGCATCATGGTTGCCCACGGTTACATATATCTGCTTTCCGGTTTTCTTTTCAAACTCGGCGAATTTCGCCGCCATGTCATAATGCTCCTGAATGACACGCCTGCCGTTTTGGACAATATCTCCCGAAATCAAAACAAATTCGCAGTCATCGTTTTCAGCACACTGATTGAGAAATTCGTCAATTATCCAACCGCTTTCGTTTTCCATCGCGGCACGGCGGTTGGCATACCAATAAATCTCATCGTCAATTTCTCCGGTGAGCTCTTCCTCGGGCAAAGTATAATGCAAGTCGGACGCAACCGCAAAATTCAAATCCGCGTCGTCTTGAGCCGCAAACGCGCCGACCGAAACAGATGAAGCAATCAAAACAACAGAGAGAAATATGCTGACAAGCTTTTTCATCTTAACACCTCTCATTATAATTGTTAAAATAAGTATAATATGACTTAAACAAAAAATCAAGCCGTTTTTACTTTTTGTGAACTTTCAGCGTTTTCTGATATAAGATATAAAAAGCCCCGGAAAAAGGCGGGTGCTCGTAAAACAGTTTCAGTCTCGGCAGTAATGTCTGCCGGGACTGTTCTTGCATATATTGAAGCCGTATGATATGATTAAACAGACCGATAAACTTGAATTTGCAGGTGAATTATATGAAAACAAGAAAGGTTTTTGTACTGCCATACGATGTGGCATGGCAATCAGCTTTTGAAAAAATAAAGAGTGAGATTAAAGAAGCAATTGGCGATTTAATCATCGGCATTGAACACGTCGGAAGCACCTCTGTCGAAGGAATGTCTGCCAAGCCTTGCATTGATATTGATGTAATCATTAAGGATTACTCGGCGTTTGCTGCGGTGGTTGAAGGTTTGAAAGGAATCGGCTATATCCACGAGGGTGACCTCGGCATCAAAGACAGAGAAGCATTCAAATACACGGATAAACCCCATTTGATGATGCATCATTTGTATGTATGTCCGCAGTATTCCAAAGAATTACATCGTCATACCACATTCAGAGATTTTTTGCGAAGCAATCCCGAAGCGGTTAGAAAATATAGCTTGCTAAAAGAAAAAGCCGCCGAGCTATTTCCAAATGATATAGACAGATACATAGAGTATAAATCACCGTGCATTGAAGAACTGTATAAAGAATGCGGTTTGAAATAAACTCCAATCTGTCGAACTGATAAAGTGCGCACTTCTATACATCCCGGCTGGATGTATTGTGCGGTGCAAAATTTTGCGACGCGCCAAAGCCTCCCTTGTGTAAAGGGAGGTGGCACGGCGTAAGCCGTGACGGAGGGATTGTCATGCAGCCAAAGTACAATAAGCAGTTGGTTCCTTTGGCAAAACAGCTGCGAAAAGAAATGACCAAGGAAGAACGGCACCTATGGTATGATTTTCTGCGTTCCTACCCTGTCCGTTTTTCCAGACAAAAGGTGCTGGGAAAATATATTGCTGACTTCTATTGCGCAGAAGCAAAACTCGTCATTGAGCTGGACGGTTCTCAACACTATGAGGATAGAAACGTCAAAAAAGATGCAGACCGCACCGCTTTTCTGGAGGGATATGGTCTGAGAGTCATTCGTATCCCCAACAACGAAGTCGGCAGAAATTTCCGTGGAGTTTGTGAGTATATCGATGCTGCGGTAAAGCAATCCCTCAGTCAGCTTCGCTGACAGCTCCCTTTACACAAGGGAGCCCTGAGCGCTGCCGCGCCAGTGCGAAATGGAAAAATCCTCCCTATGACCAATCATCATAGGGAGGATCAACTGTTTTACGAAGCCCCGCCTAAAACCCGAGGCTTCTTTCTGTCATACTCGTCATATATATTTTGCCACGAGATCGCCCATCTCAACCGTTGAGAGCTGCGGCAGAGACGCATCCGCAATATCCGGAGTTCTTCCCTCTCTGAGTGCCCTGTCAACAGCTGCTTCAATCGCGGCGGCCGCCTCGCTCTCGCCGAAAGTATATTTCAGCATCATCGCCGCCGAGAGAATAGTTGCCAGCGGATTGGCTATACCCTTTCCGGCTATGTCCGGAGCGGAACCGTGGATAGGCTCATAGAGACCGAAGCTGCCCTGTGCGAGTGACGCCGACGCCAGCATTCCTATCGATCCGCTTATCATCGAGGCCTCATCGGAGAGAATATCACCGAAAATATTAGATGTTACGATAACATCAAACTGTGCCGGATTGCGGACAAGCTGCATAGCGCAGTTATCAACATAGAGATGGCTCAGCTCAACCTCGGGATATTCTTTGCTGACCCTCAAAACAGTCTCGCGCCACAGGCGTGAGGACTCCAGAACATTCGCCTTGTCAACGCTGCACAGACGCTTTGAACGCTTGAGCGCAAGGTCAAAGCCAACGCGCACGATTCTCTCAATTTCAGTCACGGAATATTTTTCCGTATCATATGCGGATTCAATGCCGTTTTCAGTGCTTCTGCCGCGCTCGCCGAAATATATGCCGCCCGTCAGCTCACGCACCACCATGATATCAAGCCCATCCGATATTATCTCACGCTTTATGGGCGATGCGTCCACAAGAGGCGCAAAAATCTTTGCCGGGCGCAGATTGGCAAAAAGACCCAACGCCGAACGTATGCCCAAAAGACCTGCTTCCGGGCGCAGATTTCCGGGAAGAGTATCCCACTTTGAGCCTCCGACCGCTCCGAGCAGAACGCTGTCAGACGCCTTACATATATCTATCGTCTCCTGCGGAAGCGGCACGCCCGTGGCATCTATGGCGCACCCGCCCATCAGGCACTCTTTATACTCCGTTTCAAAACAGAACTTCTTTCCCGCGGCATCGAGTGCTTTGAGAGCTTCGTCAACAATTTCAGGTCCTATACCGTCTCCCTTAATGACGGCTATTGAATATTTTTTCATAATTAAGCGGCGGCTGCCCGCCCGCCTCCTTTATATTAAGATATAAATTAAGTTTACTACACCGATTCGCGTTTTTCAAGCCCTTTGACGCAGACCGAACAGTTTTAACGCTTTTCGGTGCGCAGCAGCTCCAAAAGAGCCTGAGCGCTGTTTTCCTCAAGCTCAAGCTGAGTGAATATTGCTCCGACATTTTCAAGACAGTGGGCATCAGATGCCCTTATCCTCCGCATACCGCACAGAGACGGATGTTCAGCACAGAGCCTTCTCTCATCGGCAAACCTCGACAGTTCGGCGTTTCTGAAACAAACATCCTGCGGAAAACCTCCGAGATTGGATATAAGGCTGAAAGACGGGCGGTCTATATGAGCGGGATAACATATTCCGCCGAAATCCTGCACGGCGGTCTGCGCGGAACCTATCGAGATAAAACTCGCAACAGACAGAAGATACTCCTGCTCGCTCTTCACCCCGTCAAGATGATCCATCTCGAGCTGCTCGCCGAAAATGTCGAGGCGGTTTTTGATTTTCGGCATATTGCGGCTCACATATTCGGAGAACTCCAGCGCGTTTTCAAGCTTCGGAAACAGGCAGACTATATGAACCTCCTCAGAGGTTGTCAGCTCCATTCCGGGAACAACCGTTATCCCCGCCTCCTTTGCCGCATCGAGCGCTCCGGGGCAGTTGAGAGCCGAGTTGTGATCTGTCAGCGCAATCAAATCAAGCCCCATAATCTTTGCCATATTGACAAGATTATAGGGCGTCATCTCATTGTCTCCGCAGGGCGACAGACATGAATGAATATGCAAATCACATGAGTATTTAGGCATCGCTTTTCCTCAGAGCAATTTTGACAGAGCCGCGGCAGTCTCATATGAGTTCTTTTCCGTCTGAAAAATCGCCACTCCGTTCTGCTCGGCGCGCGCTTTCGCGTCAGAATCAAGCGGCGCGGATTCAGTCAGGATAATGCAGGCAATATCGGCAAGCGCCGCCACTCCGATGGAGTTTATATTTCCCATGACGGTCATCCATGCGTCACCCGCCTGCGCCCGCGACATCACCCAGCTCAAAAGGTCGCCGCAGTATCCTCCGCTCACCTGTTTTGAGAGCGCCTCCTCATTTTCACACAGGGGCACAAGCCCCAAGGCATCTTTAAGCTCGCCGACTGTCATAAAGTCCCCTCCGTGTCATTTCTCTTCCTCCGTCTTCGTTCTTCTGAACGGCGCGGGGATATATTCCTGCATATCGGTTCCGCTGAGCTCATCACGCAATGAGAACACACAGTCATGGAGCGTGGCGTTTCCGCGGACTATATCCTCCGCAAGCGCTTTGCAGGAGGGTGCACCGCAGGTGCCGCAGTCAAGTCCCGGCAGGCGGGCAAGCAGCTCCTTTATGCGGTTCATCATAGCCATGGCATCGGAGACATTCTCCGCAAGCTTCAGAACCGAGCTGCCCTCCAACGGACGCTGCCATTCCATCTCTTCCGGCACGGACCCGCATACGAGATGATTCGCGGAAACAGGCAGATATTTTCTCAGGTGCTGAAGACGCGCTTTGGCCACATACGGGTTTTCCGCAGTCAGCGAGCCTCCGACACAGCCTCCGGAGCAGGCGTTGAGCTCCACAAAATCGAGTGTGTCGAGTTTTTCATCCTCGATCTCCTCAAGCACCTTAATCACATTTTCAACGCCGTCTGCCGCAAGATAGCGGTTGCGCAGCAGCGCCGATGCCTCTCCGCCGCTCGACGCCCAGCTCACGCCGATTATTCCGGAGCGGCTCGCCTCGTCCGGCGCACCGAGATGGTTCATCTGCTTGAGGAGCACCGGATATATATCCTTCATTGCGATGGCTCCGTCCACGTTGGACTGCGGCAGGCATATCGGCTGCTTTACCGCTGTTATCTTGGCGGGGCAGGGGGTGATAAAGAAAATTCCTATCTCTTCGCTCGCAAGACCCGTTTTCTCCATCGCCTCCTCGCGTGCCAGACGCGCAGCCTCCTCCATCGGGGAGTTCAGAGGCAGAACATGGGGAATAAGATTCGGGAAACAGACCCTTATAAGCCTGCACACGGCGGGACACGCGGAGGAAATAACAGGCTTTGGAATATCCTTCTCCTCAATATATCTTCGTGTCGCCTCGGAGACCAGCTCGGCGCCGCGTGAAACCTCAAACACTTCGTCAAAGCCGAGCATTTTAAGTGCGGTTATTATATATCCTATATCGTCAAGGTTGTTGAACTGACCATAGAGCGACGGCGCAGGCAGAGCTATCCTGTGTTTGAATTCAAGCAGGCGGTTCATGGAATCCCGCTCCGCATATTTCGCGTGATGCGGGCATACCCTTATACACTCTCCGCAGTCTATACATCGCTCGGAAATTATATTAGCTTTGCCGTTGCGCACTCTTATAGCCTGTGTCGGGCATCGCTTGATACAGTTGGTACAGCCCATACACTTCTCCTCATCAAGCCGCACCGAATGAAAAAAGCTGTTCATGATAAAAAGTTACCTCTTGATTATTTTTCGCGATTTTGATTAGTGAACACTTTCAGAGTTATTGTCGTGCCGACATCCTTTTGAGTCTGTATATCCATTTCGTCCGTATATTTTTTAATATTCGGCAGACCCATGCCTGCCCCAAAGCCGAGCGAACGTACGTTATCGGGGGCGGTAGAGTAGCCCTCCTGCATCGCAAGCTCCACATTTTCTATGCCGGGTCCATGATCTGCGAGCACAATATGTACACATTCGGGGGATATATCCACATCTATCTCTCCGCCGCCGGCGTGAATCACCATATTTATCTCGCCCTCATACATGGCGATGGAAACATTTCTGACGACCGTCTGGTCAAAGCCAAGACCTTTGAGCACGCTCTTGACCTCTCCGGAAGCCTCGCCGGCTCTGGTGAAATCGTCTCCGCTGACATCAAAATGCAGCTTTATCTCATCCATTTGCCGCAGAGCCTCCCCTCAGTCCAGCCTCATAAAGCCTACCGCAGGAGGTAAACATTTCAAGCTTTGTTTTCAAAACCACTATATCAAGCTGCTCCGCCAGTGAGACTATCGCTGCATCCGGGCACTTGCCGCGCACAAAAACAATGACCTTCATATCCATCATCTCCGCTGTGCGCACCACCTGCGGATTGACAAGACCGGTGAGCATAACCGCCTGCTCCTTGACGAAAGCCAGCACATCGCTCATCATATCGCTTCCGCAGGCCGTATATACCTCCCTGTCCATATGCTCTGAGCCGCACACCAACTCGGCGTTAAGAATTTTCTGAAGTTCACAAACAGTCATAATATCCCATCCTTTAGTAAAAGTTCGCTGTTGTTTTGCCTTGTTTTGGAATTAATCTGTCTGTATTATACTATATAATTTTCGGCTTTTCAACCTTGTTGATGACTGACTTGGCAGCACTCTGCGCTAACACCGTCAACCGACACAAATATGGGTGACAGGCTTTTGGGAGCAGGTGTTGGGCTGTCAGCAAAGCTTGAGGTTTGAATATGCAGAAAACGGTCATTCACCGTCAAAAAAAGCAACACCAACCGCAAGATTGGTGTTGCTTAGACACATCTTATAAATAGACCGAAGAGAAATTATTTCTTTCTCTTTGCGGCAAGGCGCTGGAACGCCTTGACTATTTCGACTATCGGTATAACCGATATAGCAAGAGCGAGTGATATCGCATACTCCTCAAAATCTATCGGGGTGAAGCTGAACGCGTCTGCCAGGAAAGGAACCTCAATAACAAGGGTTGTGAGCACAAGTGAAGCAACCATCGCACCGAACAGCGGCCAGTTGTGGCTGCCCTTGACGGTTATCTTGATAATAGAGCCTCGCTGCGAACGCATGTTGAATGAGTGGAAAATCTCGCACATCGACATTGTGAGAAATGCCATGGTCATGCCCTCTTCGCAGTTGTCAATGTTCATAAACTGCCAGTGACCTGACTCCAGTCTCTCTCCGATGAAGAACGCGGCAAGCGTCAGCGCCGTGACAAGGGTGCCCTGATAGAAAACGTCAAATCCGACGCCGCCGGAGAAAACTCCGTCCTTCGGGTCTCTGGGCTTGCGCTGCATGATATCGGCTTCGGGCTTTTCAAGGCCGAGAGCAAGTGCCGGGAAACAGTCGGTTACAAGGTTGATGAACAGCAGGTGCGGCGGCTCGAGTATGGTAAATCCGAGCAGGGTCGCAATGAAAATCGAGAGCACTTCCGCCAGGTTTGAACCGAGCAGGAACTGAATGGCCTTGCGGATATTGTCGTATATTCTTCTGCCCTCTGAGACGGCAGTAACGATAGTCGCAAAGTTGTCGTCCGCGAGAACCATATCCGCGACATTCTTCGTAACGTCAGTGCCGGTGATGCCCATACCGATACCGATGTCCGCGCTCTTTATCGACGGGGCGTCGTTAACACCGTCACCGGTCATGGCGGTTATCATACCCTTATCTCTCCACGCATTTACTATACGGGTCTTGTGCTCGGGCTGAACACGCGCATAGACGAATATCTTATCGACGCGCTGTTCAAACTCCTCGTCGCTCATCTCGGACAGCTCAGCGCCCGTGATAGCCTGCGAAGGATCGGTGAGAATTCCGAGTTCGGAGGCTATAGCAACTGCGGTATCCTTGTGGTCACCGGTTATCATAACAGGTGTGATACCCGCCGCGCGGCACTCGACAATGGAGTCCTTAACCTCCGGGCGGACAGGATCAATCATGCCTGTCAGACCGATAAAGATAAGGTCGTGCTCGAGGTCTGCCGGCTCATATGAGGACGGCTCCTCATCGTATTTTCTCATTGAGGCGGCGAGAACGCGGAGTGCCTTGTCCGCCATTCTCTTGTTGTCTCCGATTATTTTGGCGCGCATTTCATCTGTGAGAGCTATCACCTCACCGTTGACAAGTGCGCTCGTGCAGTTTTTGAGAATCTCATCGGGAGCGCCCTTTGTATACTGAATAAATCCGTCCTCCGTCTTGTGAACCGTGGACATCATCTTTCTCATGGAGTCGAACGGCGCTTCGCCGACTCTCGGAGTGACCTTGCTCAGATCGTTCTTGTTAAGGCCGAGAGAAAGCGCATAGTTGACAAGCGCCACCTCTGTTGGCTCACCTGTGGTCTTGCCGTCCTCGTCAACATTGACGTCGGTGCACATTGACATCGCAGTGGCAAGCAGCTTTTCATCATCGCCGAAATGGTCGGTGACAGTCATCTTGTTCTGAGTGAGGGTTCCGGTTTTGTCCGAGCAGATTATCTGGGCGCAGCCGAGTGTTTCAACGGCTGTGAGCTTGCGGATAATCGCATTTTTCTTGGACATGTTGGTAACGCCGATGGAAAGGACTATCGTGACAACAGCCGCAAGTCCCTCGGGGATGGCCGCAACGGCAAGGCTGACGGCAACCATGAATATCTCAAGGATTGCCTTGAAAACATCAGCGGAGGTGCCCGCCTGGAGCTCGTTCCAATCCATGAAGATTGTGAATGCAAAAATGAAAACGCAGATGCCGAGAACAAGCACAGTCAGAACCTTTGAAAGCTGATTGAGCTTCTTCTGGAGGGGAGTCTCTCCGTCCTCAGCCTGGGTGATAGCATCAGCTATCTTGCCCATCTCGGTGTCCATACCGGTGGCGACAACAACCGCAGTACCTCTGCCGTATGCGACAGAGCTGCCCATATAGACCATGTTCTTGCGGTCGCCCAGCGGAACCTCGTCACTGCTGCCGCAGTTGAGAACGTCTATTATCTTGCCCACGGGCACGCTCTCTCCCGTGAGGGCGGCTTCCTCTATCTTCATGCTTGCGCACTCAAAGATTCGGCAGTCCGCGGGGACGGCATCTCCGGCCTCAAGGACAACAACATCGCCCACAACCAAGTCCTCGCTCTTAACGGAAACGAGCTTGCCGTCACGGATAACCTTTGAGGTCGCGGCGCTCATCTCCTGAAGTGCTTCAATGGCCTTCTCCGCTTTGCTCTCCTGAAAAACGCCAAGTATCGCATTAATCAGGACAACGACCATGATAATGATCGTATCTGTCGGAAATTCGGAGACTCCTGACATTCTGCCCTCATAGACGGTCGTTATAGCGGAGATAACGGCTGCGACTATAAGAATGATAATCATCGGGTCGGCAAGCTGCTCAAAGAATCTTCTTATCAGAGACTTCGGCTTTGCCTCGGCGAGCTTGTTCTTGCCGTTTTTGGCAAGACGCTCCTCGGCCTGCGCTGAGGTCAGACCGTTTTCGGAGCTTTCGACCGCAGAAAACACTTTCTCGATCGGCTCAAGATAAAATTTCATGATGCTTTCAAAACCTTTCTTTATAGAAGTTTTTGTTGGCGCGCCGCATTTAAAGCGGTGTTATGTTGATACGAAAAAGACCTCCGGCAGGGTAAGCTGCCAAAGGTCTTGCTTCAGACTGCGGTGAGAACACCGAGAATGTCCGCTGCCAGCTAATGCGAGGTTGTTGACAGACGGATGAAAACTTCTTTCAAAGCTACTCCCCAATGGTATTGTGGTTCATATTATTTAGATAATATCATATCTATTTTAAAAGTCAAGTTTTCAAATGTTAAAAAATTTAAAAAACGGTAAAAAATACCCCAAAAAAATAAAAGTGGTAAAAAGAAACCGCTCAAAATCAGTCGCTTCTCACGGTGTTTTCGCGAAACGAGAGTATTTATTCTGATACGTCAAAAACCCGACAGGAAACTTTTCAATTTTTTCATTGACAAAACCGATATCGGGATATATAATTACAAAGTATTCTGACAAATGTTTCTATGGACTCGCAGGTTTTTGTAAGCCATTGTTCGTTTGATGGTTCACAAATCCGTGCGGGTTCACTGCTTGTTATAGGATGCAAAAATTTTTTACGGAGGTACCGCAATGAAGGGTACAGTCAAATGGTTCAACGCAGAAAAAGGTTTTGGATTTATCGCTAACGACGAGGGCGGCGACGATGTTTTCGTGCATTTCTCCGCTATCGTAGCAGACGGCTTCAGAACTCTCAACGAGGGTCAGAAGGTCAGCTTCGAGGTCGAGCCGGATCCCAAGGATTCCAGCAAGCTCAGAGCTGTCAACGTGGTTGCCGAATAAGATAATTTTAAAATGCGCACAGTCCCGGTCAAATGGACCCGGGGCTGTGTTTTTTTGCACAGAGATCCCGTCCGCCTTGCCGGTGATGAACATTGCGTTTTGCCCGTCGTCTGTCACCCTTTGTCTCAGAGCACATAACATATAATGAAAGCTCTATGAAAGGAGATTGTTTTCTTGAACAGACATAACAACTGTGGCTGTGACCGCGGCATGAGGGACTGCGGCGGCGAGCCGGCGGTTCTGAATATGGACCGTCTGGCAAAAGCCAATCCGAACTTCCGCACGGCGCTGTGGACGGGCAGGCACCTCCAGGTGACGCTGATGAGCATACCTGTCGGCGGCGACATAGGAGTTGAAATGCACCCGGATGTTGACCAGTTCATACGCATTGAAAGCGGAAACGCTCTTGTGAGAACAGGCTGCTGCAGAGATTCCATGAAAATGCAGCAGCGTGCGGACAACAGATTCGCAATTTTTGTCCCCGCCGGAACATGGCACAATGTTATCAACACCGGCAGCACACCGCTCAATCTCTATTCCGTCTACGCTCCGCCCCAGCATCCGTTCGGGACGGTTCACAGAACCAAAGAAGATGCCGAAAAGCACGAGCATTGAAACGAGGCTTGCGGGGATTTTCGCTGCATGGAACTCGTCCTTCCGGGGAACGAAAAAAGGGAGCCCGACTTATTTTCGGTCTCCCTTTTGGTTTTGTTTTATAGATAATTACTCAGCTATGAGGCTCTTACCCGTCATTTCTGCCGGCTGAGGAAGCTTCATTATCTCAAGCATTGTCGGAGCTATATCACCGAGCCTGCCGCCCTCGCGCAGCTTGCACGGATAGCCCACAACAACAAACGGAACCGGGTTTGTCGTGTGCGGGGTGAAGGGCTTGCCGTCATCGCCTATCATTTTATCGGCGTTGCCGTGGTCAGCGGTTATCAGAGTAACTCCGCCCTTTGAAGACACAAGGTCAACAAGCTTGCCCACGCACTCGTCAACAGCCTCAACAGCCTTGACAGCGGCATCGAACACGCCCGTGTGACCGACCATATCACAGTTTGCGAAGTTTAAGATTATGGCGTCATAGACATCCTCGTTTATCTTCGCCGTGAGGGTGTCGGTCACCTCATATGCGCTCATCTCCGGCTTGAGGTCGTAGGTCGCGACATCGGGAGAGTCAATAAGAATTCTGTCCTCGCCATCATACACGGTCTCCTCGCCGCCGTTAAAGAAGAATGTTACGTGCGCATATTTTGTAAACTCCGCGATTCTTAACTGACGCAGTCCCGCCTTGCTGAACACCTCGCCCAAAGGCATAGCGATGCGCTCCGGCTTGAAGGCCACCTCAACATTCGGCATATCCGCATCATACTGCGTCATGCAGACATAGAAGACCTTCGGGTTCTTTTCACGTTCAAAGCCGTCAAAGTTCGGGTCAACGAACGCTCTTGTCAGCTCTCTGGCTCTGTCGGGTCTGAAATTGAAGAAGATAATGCTGTCGTTGTCGCTGACGGGCTCCGCCGTCTCGCTGACACATGGGACAACGAACTCGTCCGTAACGCCGTCGGCATAAGACTTTTCCATCATCTGAGCCGGGCAGGTAAACTTCGGAGCGTCAAGAGATGTCATGGCACGATAGGTCTTTTCCACGCGGTCAAACTTACGCTCCCTGTCCATTGCGTAGTAGCGTCCCTCAACCGTGGCTATTTTGCCCACGCCTATCTCCTGCGTCTTTTTATAAAGCTCCTCAATGAAGCCTCTGCCGGAGGTGGTGGAAACGTCGCGTCCGTCCATAAGGCAGTGGATAAACACCTTTTCAAGCCCGAAATCCTTCGCCATTTTAATAAGCGCGTAAAGATGGGTGTTGTGGCTGTGGACTCCGCCGTCTGAAAGCAGACCGATAAGGTGCAGGGCGGAACCGTTCTTTTTGCAGTTCTCCATCGCGGCAACAAGCGCGGGGTTCTCAAAGAAGCTGCCGTCCTCTATCGCCTTCGTTATACGGACAAGCTCCTGATATACGACGCGACCGGCGCCTATATTGGTGTGACCGACCTCACTGTTACCCATCTGCCCGTCCGGCAGACCGACATCAAGACCCGATGCTCCGATATAGGTCATGGGGTTTTCCGCAAAAATTTTATCGAGATTTGGTTTCTTTGCCGCGGCAATGGCGTTGCCCTCGGTCTGAGGGTTGTGCCCGAAGCCGTCCATAATGCAAAGAAGCACAGGTTTTTTACTCATGTGAAACTGTCCTTTCGGAAATTATTTCCCGCGCGGGAACCCGTCAGCATCAGACGCTGGCAGCCTTGACAATAGCGTTGAATTTTTCCGCTACAAGAGACGCGCCGCCGATAAGACCGCCGTCAACGTCGGGCTGCGCAAGCAGCTCCGCGGCATTGCCGTCATTCATCGATCCGCCGTACTGGATAACCACGGTGTCCGCGGCATCCTTGCCGTAAAGTCTGCCGATGAGAGAACGGATAACAGCGCAGACCTCGTTGGCCTGTTCGGGTGTCGCGGTCTCGCCTGTACCGATAGCCCATACAGGCTCATATGCGATAACGATATTTTTAAGCTCCTCTGCCGAAACTCCGCCGAGCGCTATCTCAGTCTGAGCGCTGACAATCTGAGCTGTGATACCGTCTTTGCGCTCTGAGAGAACCTCACCGACGCAGAGAATAACCTTGAGTCCCTCGTTGAGAGCGGCTCTCACACGGTTGCGGACAGTGACATCCGTCTCGCCGAAATACTGACGGCGCTCGCTGTGGCCGATGATTACATAGGGTACTCCGGCCGCCTTGAGCATCTTGGCACTGACCTCTCCGGTGAATGCGCCCTTTTCAGCCCAGTGGCAGTTTTCAGCGCCTATTTTTATGTTACTGCCCTCGGCGGCTTCCATAGCCGCATAGAGATCGATATAAGGCACGCAGCAGACGACCTCGCAGTCCGCGTCCTTCACAAGGGGCTTGAGCTCTTCAATCAGGGTTTTTGCCTCATCAGGGGTTTTGTTCATCTTCCAGTTACCCGCGATAACGGGCTTTCTGAGAGCTTTGTTCATCTTGAAACATCCTTTCAGTTTTTTGACAATGCGGGAACCGTCAAAAAGCGGTTCCCGCAAATAATACGCACCATTAATTACGGTCCGCGTTTTATAATTTTCATTCCGGATTCAGACCGAGAAAAATTGTGTGAGACAAGGTGCAGGGTTTTGGGAATGAGGGAGCGTACTTTGTATACGTGACTGATTTTCACAAGTTCCTGCAACGCAGAGCAACTCACTTTGAAAACGGTCTGAGAAATTATTTGTCGTTGAGTGCGGCAATACCGGGCAGCTCCTTGCCCTCAAGGAACTCAAGGGATGCGCCGCCGCCTGTGGAGATGTGGCTCATCTTATCGGCAAAGCCGAGCTTCTGAACCGCAGCCGCAGAGTCGCCGCCGCCGATGATGGAGATAGCGCCGCTCTCGGCAACAGCAGTCGCGACAGCTATTGTGCCGTTTGCGAAGTGATCCCACTCGGAGACACCCATCGGTCCGTTCCAGATAACGGTTCCGCTGCCCTTAACTGCATCTGCGAAAAGCTCTCTGGTTTTGGGGCCGATATCAAGACCCATCCAGCCTGCGGGGAACTCGTCGGAATTGATTGTCTGATACTCAGTATCGGCGTCGAACTCCTTACCGACAACATTGTCGATGGGAAGAAGGAACTTAACGCCCTTTTCGGCCGCCTTGTTCATCATATCCTTGGCAAGCTCGACCTTGTCCTCCTCAACAAGTGAGGTGCCGACATGGTAGCCCTTGGCGACAAAGAAAGTATAAGCCATTCCTCCGCCGACGATAAGGGTGTCGACCTTGTCGAGCAGGTTGTTGATAACGCCTATCTTATCGGATACCTTCGCACCGCCGAGAATGGCGACAAGCGGTCTCTTCGGGTTTTCCAGAGCGCCGCCCATAAACTCGATTTCCTTCTGGATAAGGTAGCCGCATACTGCGGGGAGATAATCGGCAACGCCCGTTGTGGAGGAGTGTGCTCTGTGAGCCGAGCCAAAAGCGTCATTGACATATATCTCAGCCAGCGAAGCCAGAGCCTTTGAGAACTCGGGATCGTTCTTTGTTTCCTCGGCGTGGAAGCGGACGTTCTCAAGCAGCATAACGTCGCCGTCCTTGAGCTCTGCGGCAAGCGCCTGTGCGCTCTCGCCGACAACATCCTTGGCCATCTTCACTTCCTTGCCGAGCAGCTCGGAAAGTCTCTTCGCAACAGGTGCGAGAGAAAACTCGGGCTTAAACTCACCCTTGGGTCTGCCGAGATGTGAGCAGAGGATAACCTTTGCATTGTGGTCTATAAGATATTTGATTGTGGGAAGAGATGCGACTATTCTCTTGTCGCTCGTGATTTCCCCGTCCTTGAGCGGTACGTTAAAGTCACAGCGTACCAGCACTTTTTTTCCGGAAACGTTAATGTCCTCAACTGTCTTTTTGTTAAGCGCGCTCATTTTTCATCGTCCTTTCAAAAACATAGTCAGCCATATTTTAGTTATTTGCGCTAAAGCTTATTTTATAACATAAATGTGAATTTTTCAAGTTGTTTATGTTGTAGAATGTTCCATAAAAAGCCCTTGTTTTGCTCATCTTTACGTTTATTTTTTTCTGCTTGACTTTGCAGACGCTTTTTGTTAGAATATTTTTTACGTTAAGCCCCCTTAGTTAAATGGTTATAAGAACCTGATGCTTCGCATCAGAACCTTGTTACTCGCTTTGCTCGTAATAACAAACCCTCCAGGTTAGCAAAATTAAAAATTTATATATCCGCCCCCTTAGTTAAATGGATATAACAAACCCCTCCTAAGGGTTAGTTGTCAGTTCGATTCTGGCAGGGGGTGCCAAGAGCCTTGGTTTTTCCAAGGCTCTTTTCGTTAAATGGATATAAGAACCTGATGCTTCGCATCAGAACCTTGTTACTCGCTTCGCTCGTAATAACAAACCCCTCCTAAGGGTTAGTTGTCAGTTCGATTCCGGCAGGGGTGCCAAAGACAAGACCTCGTTCCGAAGAACGAGGTCTTTTTGACAGTCTGACACGCCCTTGTGAGCGTGCTTTTGATTTAATCGTTTTCAATTGGAAGCTGGATTTCAGTCAGCCAATCCTCCGTGTTTTCCTTGTTCCACACGCCGTCGATATAACATTCACGGGGGAAGCCGCTGATTTTGTATCCGTTCTCGTTCGTATATTTCATAATGTAAGCGTAAGCGTCTCCTAACTGACTGTAAGCGCCTTTATGATAGATACAGACGGCTTTTGTCGCCGGAAGAGTTCTGAATTTGATTCTATCGTTTCCTACTCCGGCTTTGACGACAGCCTGCGAATATCTCACCAGAATGTCGGTCTCCCTGTGCTCACCGTCAAGATACTCACAGAAGCAATAGTCCGGCTTGGCGCACTCGATATTGGGATTGAGTCTTCGGCATTCGGTGTCAGAGCCGAGCACCAGCGCTGTCACTTCACTGTAATCTTTCAGGCATCTTTCCTCACTGTAAACAACTGTTTCGGGGATTTCCTTAATCACCGCATGATACTTCATTTCTTTGTCCTCCGATAAATATTTTATTATGGAGAGCTGATTTGAAATATCGGTCTGCTTTTGCCGAAGCTCTTTTTCCTTTGTTTGGAGAACATCTCGGAGCGGCGTCCCGCTCAGGCATGCTCTGATTTCATCCACAGAAAAATCAAGCTGACGAAGTGCTTTGATTGTTGCCGCTGTTTCCAGCTGCTTTGTCTCATAGAACCGGTAGCCTGACCACTCATCTACTTTCTCCGGGATAAGCAGTCCCTCCTTTTCATAAAAGCGCAGCGCCTTGACCGTCAGCATCGAAAGCTTTGAAAATTCACCGATTTTCAGCATCCTGTCACCTCCACGCACTCATTCTAAGCCCTCCCCTAAAAGGAGAGTCAAGAGCGTTTTGATAATTTTCAGATATTATCCCAATCTTTTTTGAGAATCGCATACTCCGCTATATCGAGCAATTCTCCGCTTGCGGCTTTAAAATATTCACGCTTTGTACCCTCATATGTTAATCCGCATTTCTGCGCGACCCTGCCGGAAGCGGGATTTTTAACTGCGTGTAAAATGCTGATTCGGTTAACTCCTATCTCTCTGAACAGATAGCCGATAACTGCTCCGACGGCTTCCGTCATAATGCCCTTATTCCAAAAGTCGTACCCGATACAGTAGCCGAGTTCCGCCCACTCGCTTCTGTCTGAAAAATTAGCAACGCCTATACTGCCAATCGCCTCGCCGTCAAACTCTATCGCCCAGTTGTAAACATTGGAATTTTCATAATCCGCACACCAAGCCTCCAGCAACTCCCGTGTAAGTTCCGGCGACCCGTGAGAAGCCCATGTTAAAAAGTGTGTGACTCGCTCGTCATTTGCCCAATTACAAAACATGGGCTGCGCGTCCTGCGTCTTAAACCTCCGCAGCGTGAGCCTTTCGGTCTGAATGGTCTGTGTTCCTTTATGTGTTACCATAGCTTATCCCCCTAAAAAACAAAATCAGTGCATACTATAACAGAAAAATGCCTCTGCCAATACAGGGCGGCGGCAAAACGAAAAATGATGAGCCACAGGAACTGCCGATTTTGATGAGCATTGTCGCCCCATATAGATATTTCGATATATTGTATAATCCATTTTTTGCAATGTCAATATTATACTTTTAGTGCTACCGCATTGATTTTTTCGCAAATCTTCTGTATAATATAATTGATTCGAAAGCTTTTTCGGAGGTGTGAGCAATAAAACAAAACACAAAAATTACGCTCTCGGTTTGCGGGTTTGCGTTTGCAGCGAACCTTGTGCTGTTCTCCGTTAAGCTTTATGTCGGGCTTTCATCAAACAGCATCAGTATATTTTCCGATGCCATCAACAACATGTTTGACAGCCTGTCAGGGCTTGTCACTTTTATATGCCTGATGTGCGTTGCCTCAAGCGCAAAGGCAGACGCGGACCCCGTTATCCGCAAAGCGGAGCAGCTTTTTTCATTTATCATATCAGTTATCACAACGCTTGCCGGATTTTATTTTCTGTATAATTCCCTTGAGCGGTTCCTGTATCCGGCTCCGGTGTGGTACATGACAAAATATCTTGTTCTGATATGCGTCACTGCGGTCGCAAAGCTCATAATGTTCATGTTCTGCCGCCTTATGAGCAAAAAATCTGCCTCTTCGGTTATACGGGTGCTCGCGCTCGACAGTCTGCTCGATTTCTTTATCACCTGCGCCACCGTGATTTCGCTCGTGCTTTCACAAAACGCAGGAGTCGCCGTTGACGCGATTTTCGGCCTTGTGATAAGCTGCGTGATAATCATATCGGCGGTCAAAATGGTTTTGTCCGGAGCGACCTCACTGATAAATTTTGTAAGCTCCGAGCGCCGTGAGACCGTGAGGAAAATAATATGCGGCAATCCGGCAGTCATCAACTGCGGGGATATAAAATATCTCACGGATTCCGATGACGTTTACGCATATGCCCGCATCTCGTTTCAGGAGGATGCCGACAGTGCGCAGATAGAAAAGGCTGTGTCTCAAATATCGGAGGAATGTGCAGAAAAAGCCGGCATAAGAGTGAATGTGATCTGGTAAAAAATATACAGTAAAAACCGAAAGGAGGAGCGGCTGCGAAAAGCCGCAGGAAGGCATGAACAACAAAAAAGTCAAAAAGGGAAAGAGGGGCAGGACGGTGCTCAAGGTTCTCGGCATCATCCTTGCAGTCATAGTTATTTTCTGTTCGGTAACGGCGGTAATCAGCGTTATCGGAAACAAAGCAAACACCGAAAAAGCTCAGGCTGTTGCAGCGGTCGAAAAAGAGGATACTCTCGTTCCTCAAAAGGATGAAAACGGCTATTGGACTTTTACAACAGACCGGGATTTTAAAGTTCTTCAGCTCACGGACATACATATCGGAGGCGGTTGGTTGTCGCTTAAAAAGGATGCCATGGCTCTCAATGCCGTTGCCGCCATGATTTCCGAGGAGAAGCCGGACCTTGTGATCGTGACCGGAGATATTGCGTTCCCCGTCCCCTACAAAGCGGGAACGCTGAACAATCTTGCTTCCGCAAAGGTTTTTGCCGCTCTCATGGAGAAGCTCGGCGTTTACTGGACGTTGGCGTTCGGCAACCACGACACAGAGGCTTACAGCTACTATTCCCGCGAGGATATCTCCGATTTCTATGAGAACAGCGGCTTTAAATACTGCCTGTTCCAGTCCGGTCCAAAGGACGTTGACGGCTGCGGCAACCAGGTTATAAACATCAAAAACAGCAAGGGCATCATAACCCAGTCGCTCTATATATTTGACAGCCATTCCTATACCGGCGGCGACTATCTGGGAATCATGTGGAAGTATGACAACATCCACGACAATCAGATTGAATGGTATAAAAACAACGTCAACATGCTCAACTCTCAAAACGATGAGACTCTCAAAAAGCTCGGCTCTGATGAAAAATCCGATATTAAATCAGCAGCGTTTTTCCATATCCCGCTGACCGAGCAGAGAGACGCGTGGTACGAATACATGGACAACAGCTTCCGGGACACCGAGAACGTCAAATATGTCTACGGCAAAGCGGGCGAGAGCGGCAAAATCGTTTACAGCGGCATGGGTGAGGACAATCTCTTTGAAACCATGCAGGAGCTCGGCTCAACAAAGGCTGTTTTCTGCGGACATGACCACTACAACAACTTCTCGATTGAATACAAGGGTATCCGCTTCACATACGGAATGAGCATAGATTATCTCGCATATTCGGGCATCTCAAAAGTCGGAACACAGAGAGGCTGCACAGTCATAACCTTCTCCCCCGACGGCAGCTTTGACTGCCATGCGGAGAACTACTATCAGGACAAATATCTCAGCCCCTATGAAAAAGAGAGCGTAACCATGCAGGAGCTTACCGAGGAATCAACCTATAAGCAGGGCTGATAAGAAAATTTGAACGGGCCGTATCGGCACACAATGCCGATACGGCCCTATTTTTATTTTCCTTCCGGCTTCTGCCTTTTTCTGCGTTCACGTTTTATCTGAATACGCTTTTTTCGGTCATTTGAATCAATCGCCGAACCGAGCGCCAGACCGATGCACATTCCAAGACACATTCCAATCGCAATGTTGTCAAACACGCTTCCGAAGCAAAGTCCGACCCCCACGCCGATGCACAAAAATATCGACATCCAGGAGACCGTCGGGCGCTCCTTTTCAAAAAGCAGTCCCTCATCTCCCCGTCCCGCCGGGACAAAACCGTTTTTTTGAAGGACCCTTATGGACGCAGTATTTTCGGGGTCTGCCTGCGCAGTGACGAAATAAAGCTCACCGCTGTTTGAAAAAGCCCACTCGGTCAACGCCTTGACCGCCTCGGAAGCATAGCCCTTGTTTCGGTGCTGCTCGTCTATACCATAGCCTATCTCCGTCTCGTTGTTCTCAGGCGTACCCTTGAAGCACATATCCCCCACACGCTCTCCGGTATCCCTCAGAGATATCTCCCAAGCTGTGTACCACAGACGGTTTACATGATGGCTGCGGCAGCCCTCCAACATCTCACCGTAAGCCTTTTTCTCCTCTGCATCCGTTACGGACTTGCGGAGCTCTTCAAGCTCTTCATCGCTGAGCGGACGGATAATCAGTTTTTTGGTTTTTATTTCCGGGCTTTTCATGCCTTTTGCTCCCTTTCAGGTTATTCAAACATGTCCCCGCCGACGCCGCACTGCGGACAGCGTTCGGGAGCCTCCTCACCCTCGACCTCGAAGCCGCAGATTGAGCATGTGAGGTGCCGGACATTTTCATCCCTTTTGCGGGTGAACATCTCCTGCGGGGCGGAACATTTCGGGCATTTTTCCGGCGCGCTCTCTCCGTCGACGCTCACACCGCACACGGTGCACACCCATGTTTTTGTCTCCGGCGCGCGCTTTTCCTCAAAAAGATCCCCGCCGACGCCGCACTCGGGGCAACGCTCAGGAGCCTCCTCGCCCTCAAAGATATATCCGCAGATTGAACACTCCCAGCAATTCTTTTTCTCCTGTTCCTCCGGCTCAACGCTTTCAAACAGCGCCGCCGGAGCCGAGCACTTCGGGCATTTATCAAAGACTTCGGAATCCATTATATACCCGCACACGTTGCATCTCACGCGTCTCGCATCTTTGCTCACCGAATCCCTCCGTTTAAAAATTTGTTTCATCGTTCGGATTTAATATAATATTAACATTAAATCGCACTCAAAGTCAATACGCACGCGCTCAAAGTATCTTCTTTATATCGATCAGTCGATCTGCCGTGAAGTCTGCGATGCTGTTTTCCGGCTCTTTTGCATGTCCATGATTATACCAACAGGTTTTAAATCCCGCCCGGTGTCCGCCGACTATATCCGCATAATACGAGTCGCCGATAATCATTGTTTCTTCAGGCAATGTCGGAAGAAGCTTCTCCCTGCAATATGTGAAGAACTCCTCCGACGGCTTTGAAGCACCTATTGACTCGGAAGCGAAGATCTCTTCTATAAACTCAAACATTCCCGATTTTTTGAGCCTCATTCGCTGCTGAATATATGAGGCGTTGCTTGCAATATAGAGCGGATATTTACCGTAAAGATATTCGAGCAGTTCCTCCGCTCCTGCGACAGGCTCCGCACTTTCACGAATACACATGTCAAACGCTCTCTCAAATCGCTCACCGTCAAAATCAATGCCGACCTCTTCAAAAATCATATTCCAGCGGATTTTGTAAAGCTTCGCCCGCTCCAGCTCGCCGTTCTCCACCCTTTTCCAGAGACTGTCATTGATGCGTTTAAAAACTTTATAAAACCCATCCGGCAAGGCTATTCCTAACTGTTCCGCCGCCGCATACATCGACACCCGCGAACTCTCATCAAAGTCAAGCAGCGTATTGTCCACATCGAGCAGCACCGCTTTTATCTCCGTTTTTTCCATAACAAAAATGTCCTTTCGCACCCGTCATCCGCCGATATATACCGAATGGCAATGCGGATATCAGCCGCTTGCCTTTTCTGCTTTTTCAAGACAGGCTACGCATTCAACATGGGTCGAGACAATGCCGTGAATGTCCATACAACACGGGAACGTATCAACCAAATCACGAAATGTCTGAATGCATCAAAAATCAAAAAATTCAAGAACTCTCTTTGTTGCCAGTTCCATGCAAGCCGGGTTTTGGAATCTATGATCGGCATTTTCAACAGGAATAAATTCTATCAGATTATTATCGGCAAAAGTCTTTCCGGCATCAAACGGAACGATTTCGTCCTTCGTGCCATGAAGAATCATAATGTCATCAGCAAAATCCAGATAGTCAATCTTCTGTATATCCGATTCTTCAAGATCGGTGAGGAACTGTTGGTTTATTTCAATCTTTCGGTCGAATCCAACCTGAACATTCTTGCCTTTTAGGATCAATTCGAGTTCATCGTTTTTCATGATTGTTTTTGTCAAAACCTCTGCCATGTTCACTGCCGGACAACGCAGAGCGATTTTTGCAAACGGGTTTTCATGTTCTGATATATATTTCAGAACAAGATATCCTCCGAAACTGGTTGCGTAAGAATAGATTTCCTCAGGTTGAAGCTCCGAACGAATGTAGTCAATTACGGTCTCGATGTAAGTCATGCAGTCCTGCAGAAGCATTTTCTTCTTCACATCGTCGCCATGGCAAGGCAGATTGTAGATAAGAACGGCAATTCCTTTATATTTCGTCAATACACGATCGGCAAACTTTTGTGCCGCACTGTTGTCTTTGTGACCAGCAAATCCATGCCCGAACAATACTATTTTTTCAATGGTGTGCTTCTTGTCATAGTATAGTTTGCATCTTATATTCTGATTATTTTTATTAATTTCAAAGTATTTTTCCATTATCATTCCTCCCGGTTCCGAGACAAAAGAACCGCTGTCTCGTCTGTAATCTGTTTAGGTGGGAAACGAGATGCTCTTCTAAGATTTTCATAAACCTCATAAGGTA
>SAMEA3663263__coassemble_122_pt1 | contig 25181 bp, 26 predicted proteins | sample SAMEA3663263__metabat2_low_PE_013 | metagenome-assembled genome bin SAMEA3663263 (sample SAMEA3663263) | pig gut metagenome | biome: pig gut; feature: pig-associated habitat; material: faeces | place: China | collected 2013 | reverse complement strand
TGCGTATTCGAGAGCCGTGTTCCTGAAATCTGCGGGCGAAGCGCCCTCGATGAATCTTATGCATTCACGTCCGGCATAAACGGGGTCAATCATGCTCTCAAGTGCCCTGTCGATTATCAGCTCAAAGGCGGGCATTGTCTGACGGAAAACGGTTGCCATGAGGCTGTTAAGCTCGCCGGGAGAGTTTATTCCCCTGACGGCCACGGTGAACTGGGGATTATCCATGAGCTTCGCGGTGCTGTCTGCGAGAACTCCGTCAACGAATATGTCGCTGTTCATCGTGATGAAACTTTTGAAAGCGTTTTCACTCAGCTCGGCGCTCAGGCGCATGACTGCCTGCGTGACGGTTTTTGTCTCATCGGGCTTCAGAAAATGTATGCGCCTGTAATATCTGTAAAGCAGAACAGTCAGTTCCTTTAAGATAACCTCGTCCGTGTAGCTGCTGCTTCTGCGTTTAAGCTCTGAGCGTTCAAAATCGGTCTGGGCGAGCGCAAGGCTCTTTTCAAAGCTTTCGGCAGCCCGTTTGCGAATCAGCTCATATCCGTGAAGGTAGCACTCAAAATCGAACAGACCGGCGGCATGCTCCTCATCGAAAACGTGCACGGCAAGCTCTGTTGAACCCTTGGGACAGCAGGCGATGATGTCGGACCCGAACGCGAAGGAGAGGGAAAAAACAGCCTCCTGAACGGCGCCGCAGTCGCTCAGGCGCAGACCGCTCTCGGCAAGCTTGCTCCTGAGAAAAAGCTTGTTTGAAAGGGATGGATTCCATATCAGGTCAAAATCGTATCTGTCTGTCAGCCCCCTTTTGGCGAGAGCGCCCGCAGAGCTGAACTTGTGAGTTCCGAACTCGTCAATGCTGCGCATCTTGCCGACCGTCAGCTCAGCCGAGTAGCGCTCCGCAGTGTCGCACATTGACATCAGAAAATTTTCCGTATAGCTGTCGCCGGCGTTGAGAAAGGCTATATATTTTCCCTTTGCCGCATCTATGCCGGCATTGCGTGCGGCGGCAGTGCCCCTGCCGTCAAGCCGCAGGAGAGAAAAATTTTTGGCTGTGCTGACAAAACGTCCGGCTATGGCCGCACTGGAGTCCGTGGAGGCATCATCAACGATTATGACCTCCATGCTTTTAAGCTTCTGAGCTTTGAGGGAGGAAAGAGTCTGTGCAAGATTTTTTTCGTTGTTACATACCGGGACAATTACGGATACCTTCATCAAAATCTGCTCCTTCCTTTTTATACTGATTTGCGCGCCGATATTCTCAAGCGCCCTTTTTTTGTCGTTATAAAGCTGTCGCCGAGAACAGCCCTGCCCCTGCCGCGCAGAACCAGCTTGTCACCGGGTGCAACATGGCGGTCGGGCTTTGTTATCTGTTCATCGTTGAGAAAAACTAACCCTGTCTCGACCGCACGCTGTGCTGCGGAGCGCGGGAGCGAGAATATCTCCCCTGTCACCGCATCTGTTCGCGGAGAGGCGACTGTGAACGATATCTCCTCAAACTTTATATCCGAGACTTTAACCTGTGATATATCCGCAAGCTCTGCGCTGAGACTTGCCCTGCCCGCCGAGGTGAGATTCGTGGCGATATATTTTGCGGCCTGCGTCAGTGCGATAATATCGCAGCCGTCCTCCCTGACGGTTATGTCGCCGACCGTCTCCCTCGAAATTCCGAGTCCCATGACCGCACCGAGGTAGTCACGGTGGGTGACACTCGAGAAACGGTCCTTTTTTATCCGCACGGCTGAGAGCGGGCAGGAGTCCGAAAACTGCGAAAAAATTTCGTTTGTTTCAATGCCCTCAGGCACGTAGTCGGGTACAAATAGCATGACAACGCGCTCGGCTCCTTCATAGCCTCCCCAGAACACGAAACGCCCGGAAAGCTTTTTTGACAGCGCACGCGCCTGCGAAAGCTGAACAGCATCGAGAAATTTTGAAACGGCGCACGGGATATTATTTTCGGCCGCACGGGTTGCGTTCTGCGTGATATAGGGAATCAAAACATCGTTATCCATGCACCCGTCCTCCTTGTAATATGTAGTTATTATATCATAATATTCAGTCAAATTAAAGCACTTTCGGCGTGCCGGCGGCAATATAAATGGAAGAATGAGGAAATCTATTGACAATTTAAACAAAATTTTTAGTTCCTCAAATTAAAAATATTTTTGGTGGAAATTAATAAAAACAGGGTGTTTTAAAAAATTTTTTGAAATATTTATTGAAAATACCATATTTTTTAGAGGCTGATGTCTTGCAATTAGACTGAAAATTGTGTAAAATGTCTATAGCTCAGTTGTCAATTTGTATAAAACAGCAGAAGTTGAAATTATTCAGAATAGGGGTAGATATTATGTCAAACAGGCTTTTTCAGGGTGTCATTCATCAGATGCGCGATGCCGTTGACAGAACAATCGGTGTCATTGATGAAACCGGCACGATAATCTCCTGCAGTGAACTGGGGAAGATAGGCGAGGTTATCTCGAATGTTTCACAGGTGTTTTCCGAGGGTGAGCTTCACTATATCAACGGATACACATACCGCGCTTTCGGCTCCCATATGCAGGCTGAGTATGCAGTTTTTGTCGACGGAACGGATGAGCTTGCCGGCAAATATGCGGATATCTGCTGCATAGCACTCAGCAGCATCAAGCAGTGCTATGACGAAAAATTTGACAGAGGCAACTTCATCAAGAATGTCATTCTTGACAACATTCTTCCGGGCGACATAGCAATCAAGTCAAGGGAGCTACGCTTCAACGGCGAAACATCCCGCACTGTGCTTCTTATCAGGATTCTCGAACATAACGACTCTGCGGCATTCGACGTTATCCAGAATCTCTTCCCGGACAAGACCAAGGATTTCGTAATCAACATCAATGAGAACGATATAGCGCTTGTCAAGGAGGTGCGCGGCAATATCGAGACAAAGGATCTCGAAAAGCTGGCACGCTCCATCTCCGACTCTCTGACAACTGATCTTTATATTCACGCACATGTCGGCATCGGCACAACGGTTGTCGGCGTCAAGGATCTTGCACGCTCCTTCAAGGAGGCGCAGATAGCGCTTGAGGTCGGCAAGGTATTCGACACTGAGAAAACAATAGTCAGCTATGACAATCTCGGAATAGCAAGACTTATCTATCAGCTTCCCACAACGCTGTGCGATATGTTCCTGCGCGAGGTGTTCAAGCGCGGCTCGATAGAGAGCCTCGATCAGGAGACTCTGTTCACCATTCAGCGCTTCTTTGAGAACAACCTCAATGTTTCCGAGACCTCACGCAAACTTTTTGTCCACCGCAACACTTTGGTTTACAGACTTGAAAAAATCAAGAAGCTCACCGGTCTTGACCTTCGTGAGTTTGATGACGCAATAGTGTTCAAAGTGGCTCTCATGGTCAAAAAATACCTTGATGCGCAGCCTGTCAAATATTGACGGATACGCTCACAACCGTTTGTCGGCAGTCCTGAAATCCGGGGAATGTATATCCGGGCTCCGGGTTCTGCCGCTGCGGTACGGTGCGTGCGGCGGGTTTTTCTTGCAACACATTAGGAGTGAATTTTGTGATAGAATTCAGAGATGTTTCCAAGGTATATGAAAACGGAACACATGCTCTAAACAATGTGAACATCAAAATCGACAAAGGCGAATTTGTCTTTGTCGTGGGCGCGTCCGGCGCCGGAAAGAGTACCTTCCTCAAGCTTATAATGCGTGAGGAAGTGCCTACGCACGGAACTGTAATAATTAAAGATTGTGATTTGAGCACCCTTTCCCGCGGCGACATTCCGTATTTCCGCCGCGGGTTGGGTATTGTTTTCCAGGATTTCAGGCTCATCCCCAAGATGACCGTCTATGACAACGTGGCGTTTGCAATGCGCGTTATCGGCACAAAAGAGAAGCAGATACGCAAACGTGTGCCCTATGTTATCGGCATAGTCGGACTTGCCGACAAGGCGCGCTGTTATCCCAATGAGCTCTCCGGCGGCGAACAGCAGCGTGTGGCGCTTGCCCGCGCCCTCGCGAACAATGCGGATCTTATTATAGCGGACGAGCCCACCGGCAATGTTGACCCGAGAATGAGCATGGAGATTGTCGACCTGCTTATGCGGCTCAACAGGGAGGGGACCACGGTTGTCATGGTCACGCATGAGCACAGCCTTGTGCGCATGTATGACAAGCGGGTGATAATCCTTGAAAACGGAAGCGTTGCCGCTGACGGAAAGATGAAAAATTCCGCCCACCGTGAAACTCTCGGCTCGGGCAGACTCGGCACCCCCGATGCGGATTTCGCGACGAAATATCTCAATGATGACGATGAGGAGACGGCTGCGGAGCCGGCTGCCGACACCGCCTATGAAAACGCCGTGTCGGATTATTCGATATATCTTGAGGATTCCGACGGAGGTGATGCGTGATGAAAAACAACGGCAGCCTCGGTTATCTGACAAGAGAGGGCTTTCGGAATCTCTATGTCAACCGCCTGATGAGTATCGCTTCCATTTCAGTGCTGTTCAGCTGTATGGTGATGATAGGCGCGGCGTTTATGCTGATGGTCAATATCAATATGTTCATCGGCTCCGTTGAGGATCAGAATGTCATCATGGTGTTCGTTGAGGACGAAGCCACGCAGGAGCAGACCAAGGCGCTCGGAGAGAGCATAAAGGCGCAGGATAACGTCAGCAAATGCACCTTTATCTCCCGTGAGTCGAGCTTTGAGCAGCTCAAGAACGATATGGGCGATTCCTCAGTCCTGTTTGAGGGGCTGGATTCCAACCCTCTGCCCGATGCCTACGAGGTCGTGCTCGAGGATCAGGAGCTTTTTGACGAGACTGTTGAAAGTCTCGCGAAGCTTGAAAATGTCTTGCATATCAGAGAGAACAGGCAGCTTGCCGCGAAGCTCTCAGGGCTCAGAAACACCGTCAGCTATGTCAGCATCGGCATAATATCTCTGCTTCTGATAGTCTCTCTGTTTATTGTTTCAAACACTATAAGAATAACTATGGACAGCCGCAGGCTGGAAATCAATATAATGAAGAGCGTCGGCGCGACAAGATGGTTTATCCGTTGGCCGTTTATGGTCGAGGGTATGATGCTCGGCGTGATATCGGGCGTGCTCGCCCTGTTGGCCGTTTGGGCAATCTATGCCGCGGTGAGCAGGTCGTTAGTCTCGATGCTCTCAGGGCTCGGTATGACCGGTGTGGCTCCGTTCGGAAAATACGCGCTCATACTTCTCGCGGTTTTCCTCGGGCTCGGTCTTGTTGCGGGTGCATTCGGCAGCGCTGTTTCCATAACCAGATATCTCAGGGAAAAGGAGTTTGTGGTTGTCGATGAATAAGAATACCGGATTTTTCAAACGGACTGCGGCTTTGCTGCTGTGCACGGCTCTCCTTGCGGTGTCGGGCATATTTCCTCAGGCTCACGCACAGACGCTTGAGGGTCTGAAAAACGAATATAACAAGCTTCAGCAGCAGATAGAAGCAAATAAGGACAAGCTTGCTCAGATAGAAAGCCAGATGGCGTCAAACGAGGAGAAGCTGACAACGCTTTCGCAGCAGGCCGATGCAATCAGCGGTCAGCTCGATATTCTCAATTCCGAAATTGAGCTGCTCAACGCGGATATAGCGGTCTATGACAAGGAAATAGCGGCTCTCGACAAAAAAATTGACGATGCCAAAACGAAGATACAAAAGGCAAATGACGAAATTGATGAAACTCAGGCGCTTATTTCAGAGCGTCTGCGGGCAACCTATATGGCGGGAAGCACTTCGTGGATAGAAATCATTCTTGAGGCCGACAGCGTGTCGTCCCTGCTGTTGAGAATGCAGCTTATCGCCAGCGTAACAGAGAACGACAATGCGCTCATAGCTCGCCTTGAAGACGAGATGAAAAAACTCGAAACTCTTGAAAAGGAGCTTTCGGAAGACAGGGCGCAGGTCGATTCGAAGCGAGCGGTTCTGCTTGAGAAAAAGAGCGAGCTTGACAAAAAGGCGAGCGAGCTTACCGCAAAGCAAAATGATTTCAATGATAATTATCTTGAAATTTCAAATCTTATGACCTCACTCGACAAGAGCAGCATCGCCTATCAGGAGGAGCTGCGCAAGCAGCAGCGGCAGAAGGAGGCCTTTGAGCGTCAGATAGAGCAGATGGTTGCCAACGGCTCACAGAGCGGCGATGATTATTACTTCAATGACGGCATTATGATGTGGCCAGTGCCGTATTCAAATTCCTACATATCCGCCGGATACGGCTACTATGACCCGGAGGATGACGGCAGCTACACTTTCCATCCTGCGATAGATATTGTCGTGCGTGAGAACGGTGTGAATGTTTCAAAGGGCAAGAGAATAGTCGCGGCACAGAGCGGAAAGGTTTTGACAAGGGGCTATTCCAATGTCGGCGGAAACTATCTGACCATTGACCACGGCGACGGATACAGAACCTATTACGGACACTGCTCAAGCATCATCGTGTCTGCCGGCGAATATGTGGAAAAGGGCGAGACGATAGCCTATATGGGCGCTACCGGATATGTTACCGGACCGCATCTGCATTTCCAGGTTATGCAGGTGGTCAACGGTGTCGTGGAGAAGCTCAATCCGCTTGACTTTGTCACTCCGCCCAATTGACGTCTCCCTTAAAAGGATGGTGAAAGCACATGAATAAAAAAATATCACTGGGTCTCACCGTTGCGCTGATAATCATATCCGCCTCAGCGACCTTTGCGATAACAATGTCGGTGTCTCAGCGGATATATAATAATCTGATGACCGATCTGCTTGACCGTTCTCAGATGTATTCCGCCGTTGAGGAAATTGACGAGATAGTCCGCTCGAAGTATTACGGCAAGATTGACGAGAATTTCCTTGACACCAATATCGAAAGCGGATATGTCAAAGGTCTCGGCGACCCTTACAGCTACTATATGAGTGCTGAGGAATATGGGATATATTCAGACAAGCTTGAGGGGCGCAGCTCCGGTGTCGGACTTGAGGCGGAACTTGACCCGCAGACGGGTTATCTTAGGGTGACTGAGGTCTATCCGGATTCTCCCGCGCAGACCGAGGGCTTGCGAAAAGGCGATGAAATAGTCGATATCGGCGGAGATACAGTCACTGCTTCGAACTACTCCGAGATGCTCACAAGGCTCAGCGGAACAAAGCTGACTTCCGTCAGTGTGACTTACCGAAGAGACAATGTTGACAAGACGGTGAATCTTGTGCTTGGCTATTCAAGCCGCACTGTCAGCTATGAGCTTATAGGAACCACGGGCTATGTCAAAATCTCGGCTTTCTATAAGACGACGCTCAGCCAGCTTGAAAAGGCGATTGACGCGCTTCAGACTCAGGGTGCGAAAAGCATTATTTTTGATGTCAGGGGAACCTCGGACGGAACAATTGAATATACGAGCCGTGTTATAGACTATCTTGTGCCTGTTGCCACTGAGGGAAACAAGGCGATAGCGACACTTGTGGATAAGAACGGCAAGACCGTTAAGACTTACAGCTCGGACGCCAAGGATATATCAATGCCCATGGCGGTGCTGATAAATTCCGAAACCTCGGGATGTGCGGAGCTGTTCGCCTGCGATATGCGTGATTTCGGCAAGGCGGTTCTTGTCGGAGGAAAGACGCAGGGCAATGCGGGTGTGCAGGAGCTGTTTGAGCTCAGCGACGGCGGAGCGGTCGTGCTGACCACCTCAAAGGTGCTGCCCTATATCAGCGAGAGCTATGATGCGGTCGGCATAGAGCCGGATTCGGAGGTTGAACTTACCGCGCAGCAGCAGCTCAATCTCAGCACGCTTTCGCATGAGGAGGACGCACAGCTTCAGGCGGCGCTCTCCATGCTGTCAGACAGCGGCGCACAATAAGACTTCAAAACCCGTTGATTTTCAACGGGTTTTCATAATTATGAGAAAACGGCAGAATTGCGAAGATGCCGTGCTTTGACGTTTCGGGGAGTTTTTCGGCAGTCTGCGCCGCTGTGTTCAATGCACAGCGGCGTTTTGCATTAATTCATGCAATTTTTTATATAAAATAAAAAATTTATGTCATTGACAAACATTTGTTCGAAGCCTATAATTAATATTGTAGCAAGCGCAGAAAGGAGTTGAGCATATGCCGAAAAAAACAGTTGAGGCCGCAATGGATTTTTCTTTCCCCACCCCGGAGGAGAGACAGGCGGCCATGTGCGTCTGCTGCGGGTCGCATTGCCCCGGATGCGAGTCCCCGGACGACTATGCGTGGCGCCGCAGGGATGTGGACCTCTCCCTTCTCATGGACGATGTGATAGAAAAACGTCTGACCGCCAAGGAGCGCGAGGCTGTCAAATCCTATTGGTTCGGCGGAATGACGATTTCAGCCATAGCGGCGCAAAGCGGCGTATGCCCGTCAAGCGTCTCAAGGTGTCTTGAAAAGGCACAGAGGAAGATATATGATGCGCTCAGCTGCGCCGTGGCATATCAGCATGACATAGAAAATGTTGAATTTCTGCCAATCGCCGTCAGACGGGCAGCGGCAGTCAGTGCGGCGAAAAACTTCAAACCCCGGAATATAGGCGAGCGGATAAAAAAATTGAGGTGCAGTCAGAATATCGGCGAGCAGCTCCTGAGCGAGGCGACGGGTATACCCGTCAGAACACTGCGCTCAATCGAAAATTCGGGAGAGCTGCCAACTCTCGCACAGGTTGTTCTGCTTGCAGGATTTTTTGAAACAACAACGGATTATTTGCTAAAAGGAGACTATGAATAAATGGTTCAAACAAAAACACTGTCTGCTCTTGCGGATGAATATCTCGAACAGGCGCAGGTGCAGACCCGCATAATCGAGAAAAACCGCAGAAAGCTGCGCATGCTTTCGAATCCCGAGACGAGCAGAGAGGCATACAGGCTCAAAAGCCTGCTCAACGTGCTCTATGCACAGCGCAGGGATCTCCTCAGCACGGCGGATTATCTGAAAAGAAACTATCCGGAGGATGATGCCGCATGAGAGATATCACAGTAATAATAGCATCGGACGGTACGGCTCAGGTAACTGAGCCGACTTGTTTTTCCGGAGAGCACAATGCGGCGCGTCTGTGTATAACGCTTAACACCGAGCTTGCGTCGTCGGAATATTCCTATTGCCTTTTGAGCTTTGATGTGTACGGACTCGGCAGGAGAATAATTTCAAATATCATCGAGGACGAAACAAGCTCTCCGGCTTATAGACAGAACAATGTCATATACTGCCCACTGCCTGAGGCGCTGACAACCACGGGAGAACTGTCTGTTCAGGTGGAGGCTCACAGGCGGCAGGGTACGGAGACGGTCAAGGTTTTCAAGTCAGAGGTGTTCACACTGAGATTCGAGCCTTCAATAAGCGGCTGCGATGAGGAACTTGAGGAAAAATGCGGCATACTTCCGCAGCTGACCGCTGCGATAGCGAGAATGCTCGAGTTTGAAGAGTTTTCCGATGGGAAGGACGGGGTGACGTTCCCCCCCGCCGTGTCTGCCGACGGCGTGCTCTCATGGAGCAATGACGGCGGCTTGGAAAATCCCGCTGCCGTGAACATAAAGGGCGCAAAGGGCGAAAAGGGAGACAAAGGCGACACGGGAGCAACCGGGTCGCCGGGTCAAACCGGAGCGCAGGGAGAAAAAGGTGAAAAGGGCGACAAGGGTGACACCGGTGCCGCTTTCACATATTCCGATTTCACCGTCGAACAGCTCGCCGCCCTCAAGGGCGAAAAGGGAGATAAAGGCGATAAGGGTGATACAGGAGCCACGGGCGCTGACGGCTATACTCCTGTCAGAGGCACAGACTATTGGACTGCCGCGGACATCGCCGAGATAAAGGGCTATGTTGACGATGCCATATTGGGAGGCGAGTGGTGATGAGCATAAACACAGCCATGACGGCGATTGCCGATGCGATAAGAGAAAAAACGGGCAGCACAGGTGCGCTGAGCCTTGCCGATATGCCCGGAGCAATTGAATCAATAGACGGTAATGATGCCTTTGTAAGAGCTTTTGTTGAGCGCACGATAACCTCTATAAATATCCCGAACGGCACCACTATAATCGGATATAACTGTTTTGCGGGATGTACAAAATTAGTGAGTGTTGTTATTCCCGACACGGTTTTGTCTCTCGATTCAAACGCTTTCAGAAACTGCACAGGGATGACGGAAATTGAACTGCCCGCGAGTGTCACGGCGATAAATACACAAGCATTTGCGGGCTGTTCAAACTTGACACAGATAACGGTACACAAGGCGCAGGACAGTATATCGGGCGCTCCGTGGGGCGCAACTAATGCCACGGTTATATGGACGGAGGAGCAATAAAATGATTAAGCGGATAATGTACAGGCTGATAGCGGATGAAGGAAAATTGCTCACAGACGGAACGGTATGCGGAAAGGTGATAGACCTTGCCCCGGACGCGGATGAAAGCGCATGGACCGAGTTCGCCGATGAATATGCCGCGGCTGAACAGAATGTCAGCTCCGATTCATAGGACGGGCATTGCCCGTCCGCCGACAAAAACATCGACCACACTCAAACAGGAGGCAAAATAATGGCAATACTCAGTCCGGACAAGACCGTGACCACAACCAACGGTCTGAAAATCAAGCAGAAAATAATCCCCGATTCACTCAGAGCCACAAAGGATGTTGCGAGCTGGTGCAAAAAGGGCGGCAAGATGAAGCCCTGCGCAAAGCTCTGCGGCACAGGAAAGCCCAAGGGCATAACCGTCCACAACACCAACGATATCAACACCGCAGCGGGTACAACCGCAGCAGAGCAGTACACAAGAGCTACATATAACGGCAATATGGGCGGTGTGGTGGTTCATTACTATGTGTATGAAAGCGACATATGGCAGCTCCTTGACAATTCGGAGCAGGGCTGGCACGCAACGGACGGCGCGAGCAGGCGCAAATCACAGCGCGGCGGCACTGACACCATCGGCGGCAATGTGGACACCATTGCCATTGAGTGCATCGGCAACAAAGCCACATCGGAGGACACCACGGCAAAGCTCGTCGCTTATCTGTGTGTAAAGCACGGACTTAACCCCGGCACAGACGTATATGCGCACAAGTATTTCTATCCGTCAAAGAACTGTCCCGCATATATCCTCCCGCACTGGAGCACTTTCCTTGCAAACGTCAAAAAGTATTATGACGCACTCACAAAGACACCCACACAGAGCACGACCGCTGCGACAACCTCAAATACTGCGAAATTCGCCACAGGAGACGCAGTAAAGATAACGGGCAAGTATTACGCCACAGGTCAGAAAATCCCCGCATGGGTCAAGCTGTGCAAGCATACGGTTAAATCCGTCAGTTCTAACCGTGTCCTGCTGAAAGAGATTAACAGCTACGTCAAGGCGAGTGACCTTCAGCTTGTCTCAAAGGCGAAAAAGGGGATAGCTGTGGGCAGCACGGTCACGATAAAGAGCGGTGCTGTCTACGGCGGACTTTCAACAACGAGAGGTAAAGCCGTCCCAGCGGCACAGCTCGCACCGAAAGTACATACCGTCTCAAAAATTCAGACAAATAAAGGCGTGAGCGAGGCTCTGCTCAGTGACATATCGTCATGGGTTGCGGTCTCCAGCCTTACGGAGGTATGATATGGATTTCGAAGCGCTCAGTGCCCGAATCACGAAGTGTGAAGAGGACATAAAAAACCTTTACAGCAAGACAAACAAAGCCGAAGTCAATCAGGCGAGAATAACGGAAAAGCTTGACAATGTTCTCATAGAGCTCGGCAAGGTCAGGGAAGCAATTGACACCCTCAAAACCCGCCCCGCCAAGATGTGGGACAAGCTCATTTACGGCATCATCGGCGCGGCTGCCGCTGCGCTGGTATCAATAATCATTAACGGAGGTATTTGAAATGACGAAAATCAAAGATATTTTTACAAATCTCAGCGGTGTAAAAACCTCAACATGGATTCGACTCATAATGTTGGTCTTGTCGCTCGTCAATCTTATTCTCGGAGCGTTCAACATAGCACCCATTACTTTTGACGAAAACGAACTGTATGCCGTTGTCAGCGTGATATTCGCCGTCATTACAGGCGTAGTTACATTCTGGAAAAACAACTCCTTCACCTCAGCCGCCCAGGCGGCGGACGAATATCTGCATAATCAGAAGCTTGCTGTCGAAGATACAGGAGAGGAGATAACAGAATGATTACAGCGATCCTCTATAACCTCCTCAATCTCATCGGGCTTTACGGCACATTAATTATTGCATGTCTTTCGAAAAACGCCTGATCTCTCGAAATCATGTTCCGAACAGGATGCCCGCTTGAAGATGTGCGGTAGCAACAACATTTAAAAACCATCTGAGCAGCACTGACGAAAATCGGTGCTGCTTATTTTTTGCGTTGGTTCATGCTGATCGGCATGCTGATGCAAAGCCTGAAAATTCCCATTATCAAATATGGTCTCATGTTTTTAACAAATAATGATGAAGTTGTTGATTTTTATTTGGAACAGTGATAAAATTTTATGCAATATGATACATATAACTGTAAAAACGAATGAATAAACAAGGAGGAGTCAAACAAAAGATGAAGCGGATAGTATCACTGCTGCTCTGCCTGCTTATCGTGTCGGTGAGCCTTGTGCCCGCCGCATCGGCGCAAACGCAGACGGAGAGCCAGACAAAAAAATTTATAATTACTAATCCATATGAGCAGGTTGATTGGGACAGTTGGGGCACATATAAGGCTCAGCTTCACTGTCACACCAACGCGAGCGACGGTTATCTGACAATTCATGAATTTGTTCAGAAGCACTATGACCTGGACTATGACATTGTTGCTCTGACGGATCACGGAACAATTAACAGGGGCTGGAACAACGAGCCTCAGCTTGTGCCTCTCCTTCGTTTTGTCAAGCGTGAGCGCACCCAGATGGCCGATATTATACCTCTTACGGAAGAGGAATATTCGTCATATCTCAACGGAACGGCGGCATCGGATTCACGCACCCACCAAAACGGAATGTTGGATGTTCCGTTGGGTATCGAGCTTAATATGGCAACCCCTGTGGCAGACTGCCACCTGACAGGCTATTTTGCCGAGTACGGTCAGGGATTGGCCGGCGTTTACGGAGACTATGAGACCCCATCGAAGGGCGTGCGCAAAAAAGGCGGAATATCAATGCTCTCACATGTGGGGGAATTTGTTTATCCCGATAAGGACAGCGCGGACCATGTGGGTCAGCCGGTGGACGAATATTATTCCAACAAGTTTGCAAGGATATTCCTTGACAATGCGGGTTCAAGCGTGGGCATGGGAATTAACAGCGCAACCGATGCGCACACCCGCTGTGACCGTATACTCTATGACAGCATTCTTCAGCGTACGATACCCAACGGTGTTGTTCCCTGGGGCTTTACGTTCTCGGATTCCCACAACGAGCGCTCGCTCAACGATGCATATACGATGATGCTCATGGAAAATTTCACCATTGAGGATTTCAGAAGCAGCATGGAAAACGGGCTGTGCTTCGGAGTGTCGCATTATTCAAACGGCGTTGAGCTCAACGGCATGAAGGAGATGCCAAACCTCACCGAGGAGGAGATAGATGAAAACAAAATTTATCTCTCCAATGACACACCAATGGTGACGCGCGTCACCGTTGACGCTCAAAATGAGACGATATCGATAGAGGGCGAGCATTTTAACGAGATAACATGGGTTTCAAACGGAAATGTTATAAAGCGCGATAGCAATATAACCACAGGCTCAGCGGAACTTTATCTGCATGACCCCGATCTGCTTTCAGATCCGTCTCTCTATGTCAGATTCTATATCACGGGTGAAAACGGAATCTGCTATTCTCAGCCGTTCGTTCTCAATGTTGAGGGTGAAACCTTTCAACCGGTCAATGTGCCGAAAACACATGACGTCTCAACCTTCCTCAGAGCGCTTGTGACCGTGCTCGATGTGGCATTCTTCAGACTGAACCCGGTTGTTTGGGCGTTTAAGTATTTCGCGCTGGGCTACAATCCGCTTGAAAATCTCTGTGATCCGTATTAATGCCGGAATTTACTGCAACATATAGACAGACTCAACACCGCTGTTAATTTAACAGCGGTGTCAGACTGTCGAAAAACTCCCCGAACCGTCAAAGCACGACATTTTTCATAAAAGAGTCTTTCTGTGACTTGAAGTTTTTCTTTCGGTTTTTGATTGGTATCGGTTTAAAGCTATTGATAATACTGCACTTTGACTTCCTGCGCGAGCCGCACTCTGCCGTACCTCTGTACGCCGACGAGTGCGGCTCACTTGGCTTCGTGGCTTTTTCAACAGTCTCCGTCGTGTCGGAAAATACTTTTTCGACACGACGCACCGCTGTTAATTTAACAGCGGTGTTTTCCTGTCAATTATCGATATCAGCAAATCTATTTTTTATGCTTAATCCCTGTCTTTCGCCGCCTGACAGGGTTATCACGCTCTGCGAAAAACATGGTTTTGAGCGTGCCGGAATTATAGCCCGTCGGTAACAAAATTAATTGCTGATTAGGTGTATTGTTTATATCATTTGCATATTGCGTTTTTAAACTTTGGTGATATAATCTAATAATAAATGTATAAAACCCGCTGATTAAATCAAATACACAATTCTCAGCGGTTATTAAAAGCGTAAAAGAGGTGTAAACCTTTGGACAGCATCATCAGAACAATAGTCGATATGGATAAGCGCGCAAGAGCGAGAAACCGCGAGGCGGAGGAGTATCTCGAAAAAATTGATACCAAAATTTCCGATGAGACGGAAAAAATGCAGCAGGAGCACAAAACCCGCGCGGAGAAGATAATAGCTCAAAACGAGCGCGCAAACGAACAGAAGCTTGAGCAGGCGCTCGCCGATATTGAAAGGCGCAGTGCGGAGGTTTCGGACAGGCTCGACAGCATCTATGCCGAAAAGCGCGGCGAGTGGACGGATGCTCTGGTTCAGCGAGCGCTTGAACAGCAGTGATTTAATAGAGGTTGCCGAAACCTTTGATATAACAATGAAAGGAAGTGTGCCTTATGGGTATGCCGGCGGCGGCAAATTCAGTGCTTGCCAAGGCAAGAGCGATGTACGGCAAGCGCATGACTGCTCAGAATTACAGCGAACTGCTCTCCTGCCGTTCGGTGGGCGAAGCGGCGTCATATCTCAGGGAGCACACGGCTTACAGAAACGTGTTTGACGGGGTGCCGATGGGTGCGCTGCACCGCAGGCAGCTTGAAACTCTTGTGCACGACCATCTCTCAACTCAGTTTGCCTCACTTTGCAGATATGAAAAGTTTATCGGAGACGGATTTTCGGCACATTTTGTTATGAGAAGCGATGTTGAGCTTCTGCTCCACGCTATCCGCAGGATCAACAGGACACATCCCGATGATTTTCCAAAGGTTCTGCCGCCGTTTTTTTACCGCCATTCAAACATTGACGCTCAGAGCATAGGAAAGGTCACTGATTTCAACTCACTTCTTCTTGCGGCGGAAGGCTCACCTTACAAGGCGATTCTTGAACCGTTCGCGTCAAGGGGTGAGGGAGGAAGTCCCGACTATTTCGGTATGGAGCTTGCACTCAATAAGTATTTCTATGCCGAGAGCGCGAAGATGATAGAAAAGAATTACAAGGGCAAAACCCGCAGCGAACTGCTTGAAATGCTCTCTTTTCTTGCCGATACGGAAAACATAGTCGCCGTATACAGGCTCAAGCGCATGACGGATATGCCTCAGACACTGCTGCGCACAATGCTCATGCCGGGCGGTGCGATGAGCGAAAAGACGCTTGAGCGTTTTCTTGATGCGGGCGATGCGCAAGCCGCGCTCGAAACCTTTAAAGGAACCCCGTATGAGCCTTTCGCGGACAGGGGCGACAGCTCCGTTGAGGATGTTGCCGGAAGGCTCCTATATGATTATTGCAGAAAGAAAATCCGATTTTCCTCCACTCCGAGCGTGGTCATGCTCTGCTATGTGCGGCTCGCTGAAAATGAGGTTAATAATATAACGCATATCATCGAGGGCATAAGATACAATATTCCGCCGGATGAGATAAACCGGCTTCTCATAGGTGCAGGGGATTGATTCTCCGCGCATCACATCACAAAGTTTAAGCGCTTTGCGCAAAGGGACGGTGAGAATCCTTGGCTATTGCAAAAATGAAGCTCGTAAAGATTACTGGTCCGCTGACACAGCTCAGCAACTTCATTTCCGCCTGCTGTGTGGACGGCAACTTTCAGCCCGAACAGGCGGCGCAATATATGTCGGCAACAATGGGATATACCTCTCTCAATGAGGAAAATCCGTATGCTCCGACAATTCAGAAAATCGAGGAGCTGATTCGTGAAAACGACTCGGCGCCGAATCCAAGCATAGTCGGAATCGGTTCAAGGGAGATTGTGCCGGATGAGAAAACAAAGGAGTATATTGACGAGCTTGATAAGGGACTCTCTGCGATTCATGATGAGCGCAAGGAGCTTGAGGAGCAGCTTCGTCAGTGCCGCAGCGGAATCGATCAGTTTGAACATTTCACGGGCTTTGATGTCAGGCTTGAGGAGGTGTTCGAATGTGAGTTTATAAAGAGCCGCTTCGGACATATGCCCATTGAGAGCTATGAAAAGCTTGTGGCGTATAATGACAATCCTTATGTTCTGTTCATCCCCTGCTCAAGTGACGGAACGGACTACTGGGGTCTGTACTGTGCGCCGAGAGACCGTATCGATGAGGTGGACAGTATCTTTGCAGGGCTGTATTTTGAGCGTCTGCATATTCCGGAGGCTGTCGGTACCGTTGAGGAGATAATTGAACAGCTCAAAAAGAATATTGAGATAATCGAGAGCGGCATAAGGGAGCTTGACGAGAAGGCGGCAGCCATCTGGAGAGATAACCGCAGCAAGTGCAACGAGCTTTATACAAAGCTTGTTGACCTCAACACGGTCTTCGACATGCGCAGATATGCCGCTTGCCACAACAAATATTTCTTCTATGTCGGCTGGGTTCCTGCAAGCCACGTTGCGGATTTTGAAAAGACCGCGGAGGCGATAGAGGATGTTGAAGTCGAGGTCAATGACCCGGACAAAAACGCCAAAACACAGCCGCCGGTCAAGCTCAAAAATCCGTCCGTGTTCAAGCCATATGAGTATTTCGTTGATATGTACGGCTTGCCGTCATATGCGGATATCGATGTGACAGGCTTTGTCGCGATAACATATACACTGCTTTTCGGAATAATGTTCGGCGATCTCGGTCAGGGCTTTGTGCTGTTTCTTTTGGGCATACTCGGCTGGAAGATAAAGAAGATGCCCCTCGCAAGAATCATTATTCCCTGCGGCCTTTCGAGCATGGTTTTCGGCTTCATTTTCGGCTCCGTGTTCGGTTATGAGGAGGCTCTCGACCCTGTTTATCATGCGCTCGGCTGGGCGTCAAAGCCGCTGAGCGTTATGGATTCGATAAACACCGTTTTGCTCTTCGCCATAGGCATAGGCGTTGTGCTGGTTGTGCTGGCAATGCTGCTCAATGTCTTTTCGTGCCTCAAGCACAAAAAGATAGGTGAGGCGATTTTCAGCAACAACGGTCTGGTCGGTATAGTTATATATCTTGCGGGCGTCGCGTTCTGTGTCTCGTTTATGGGCGGTCCGTCAGTGATTCCGAATTCGGTCATATTCAGCATTATGGGCGTGTGCGCTCTGCTGCTGTTTATCAAGGAGATTCCGATAGGCATTATCGACAAGCATCCTGACTGGAAGCCGGAGAGCGTGCTTGACTTTGTGCTTCAGAACGTTTTTGAACTTATAGAATATATCCTTTCATATTTCAGCAATACGGTTTCGTTTCTGCGTGTCGGCGCTTTCGTCATCGTTCACGCGAGCATGATGATGGTTGTGTTCACACTCGGAGCGGACGGCAGCAATATTCCCGTGGTTATCATAGGCAACATAGTCGTTATTGCCCTTGAGGGTCTGCTTACGGGTATACAGGGTCTGCGTCTTGAGTTCTATGAGATGTTCAGCCGATTCTATGACGGCGGCGGGCGCGCGTTTGAGCCTGTCAGACTTCAGCCCTCAAAGGATACGGTAAAATATAAAAGAAGCTCGAAAAGAGCGAAAGCAAAAGTATTAGCGAACAAAAACTAATTCCGGAGGTTTTAACAATGACAACTTTTTTCTATCTGCTTATGGCTATCATTCCCGCGGCGGCGGTAATCGCATCGGCGGCATATGCCCTGAGAAAACATTCAGAGGGTCAGCCGGTCAGAAAAACCATGAGAGTTAATGTGGCGGCTGTTCTCGCATCAGTGCTGCTTATTGCCGGATGTGCTATGGGCGCCTCGGCTGTCGGCGCTGAGGATAACAACGATGCGGCTCCGGCTGCGGCGCAGACTGAACAGGCTGCACAGCAGGAGGAAACTGAAGCCGACGGCGGCTCGGCAAAGGGTCTCGGACTTCTTGCAGCCGGACTTGTCACGGGACTTGCGGGTATCGGCGGCGGTATAGCTGTTGCGGCCGGTGCGCCTGCTGCTATCGCGGCAACGAGTGAGGATCCCAAGGCGTTCGGTAAGGCGCTTATCTTTGTCGCCCTCGGTGAGTCGATAGCCCTTTACGGTGTCGTTATCTCCATACTTATCCTCAACAAGGTCTGATAAAGGCGGGATATCAAGATGCGTTTTTATTTGATAAGCGACAATGTCGATACACTTGTCGGTATGCGTCTGGCGGGCATTGAGGGCGAAATCGTGCATGAGGCCTCCGGAGTCCAAAAAGCTCTGACAGCCTGCCTTGAGGATGAGAGTGTCGGTATAGTGCTTGTGACAAAGCCGCTTTGCGATATGTGCCGGGACCTTATATTTGAAATCAAGAAAACCCACGATAAGCCGCTCATTGTTGAGATTCCGGACAGACACGGTTCTCAGAGCGGCAGCGATTCGATTACTCGATATGTGCGTGACGCTATCGGCATAAAGATTTGAGGTGTAATCAATGCTTAATCAGGAAGAGAGAGCCAAAAAATTTTTTGACGCAATAAGCCGCGATGCCCATGACAGGAACGAGGAGCTTACACGTCAGAACAAGGAAATGCTCGACCTCGGCCTCAAAAAAGCGGAAGAAGAAGCGAGAGCCGGCGCGCAGGCGATGATAGACCGTGAGAGGCGTCTGGGCGAGCAGAAGCTCAACCGTGAAATTTCCGTCAGTTCGGCGCGGAAGAGAGCGGAGCTGACGCAAAGACGTGAGGAAATAACCGAAAAGATATTTGCCGCGGCGCGTGACAAGCTTGTGAGCTTTACACAAAGCAGCGGCTATGAGGAATTTCTCAAGAAAAGCGCAAAAGAATTTTCGCGGATTTTTGAAAGCGGCGAGGTCGTAATATATCTCAGAGAAGAGGATATGCGCTTCAAAGACGCTGTCACCGAGGCATTTGGCAGAGCCTGCCGTGTGGAGCCTGATGCGTCTGTCTCCATCGGCGGATGCCGCTGCGTGTCGGAAGACGGCGCTCTTGCGGCTGATGACACTCTCGCAACGAGACTTGAATCCCAGCGGGAGTGGTTCCTGACCAATTCGGGGATGTCAGTATTACTTTAAGCGGAGGTGAGCGGCTTGTCCGAAAATAATGTTGTATACGGAATAAACGGACCTGTCGTTACAATAAAGGGCGAGACAGGGCTCAGCATGATGGAGATGGTCTATGTCGGCGAGAAGCGTCTTGTCGGCGAGGTTATCCGTCTTGACAAAGAGGAGACAACGATTCAGGTCTATGAGGAGACAACGGGGCTCAAACCCGGCGAACCTGTCTATTCGACCGGCAGCGCCATGTGCGCGTCTCTCGGTCCCGGAATCGTCAGAAATATATTTGACGGAATAGAGCGTCCGCTCTCGGCTATTGCCGAGCATAACGGAGCGTTTATCGCCTGCGGCTGCTCCGAGCCGGCACTTGACGGCGAAAAGGAGTGGGAGGTCAAGCTCTGCGTCAAACCCGGAGATGTCCTGCACGGCGGCGATATCTACGGCGAATGTCCGGAAACTCCCGTTGTGGCGCACAGATTTCTTGTGCCGCCCTCGCTTGAGGGCGAGGTTGTTGAGACCGCCCCGGACGGAAAATATAAAATTGATGACACGATAGTTAAGCTCAGGGACAGAAAGGGTGAGATTCACTCACTGACTCTGTGCCAGCGCTGGCCGATAAGAATACCGCGCCCCGTCAGAAAAAGACTGCCGGCGCAGCGCCCTCTGATAACCGGACAGCGTGTAATAGACACTCTTTTCCCTGTGGCAAAGGGCGGAGCGGCGGCAATTCCGGGCGGCTTCGGAACAGGAAAAACAATGACCCAGCATCAGCTTGCGAAGTGGTGCGATGCGGATATTATCATATATGTCGGCTGTGGTGAGCGAGGCAACGAGATGACCCAGGCGCTCAAGGAGTTCGGGGAGATATCCGACCCCAGAACGGGCAAACCGCTGACTGACAGAACAGTGCTCATAGCGAACACCTCAAATATGCCCGTTGCCGCCCGTGAAGCATCAATATACACAGGCATAACCCTCGCCGAGTATTACCGTGATATGGGCTATCACACCGCTATTATGGCGGACTCCACCTCAAGATGGGCGGAGGCGCTCAGAGAGATATCGGGACGCCTTGAAGAGATGCCTGCGGATGAGGGCTTCCCGGCATATCTGCCCTCGCGCCTGTCGGAGTTCTATGAGCGCGCAGGCTATGTCGAGGCACTCTGCGGCAGGGAGGGCTCAATAACAATCATCGGCGCCGTATCGCCGCAGGGCTCGGATTTCTCGGAGCCGGTCACTCAGAACACAAAGCGTTTCACCCGCTGTTTCTGGGCGCTCGACAAATCGCTTGCCTATGCGCGCCATTATCCGGCAATAAACTGGAACAACAGCTATTCGGAATATATAAATGACCTGTCAGAGTGGTACTATGAAAACGTGGGAGCACAGTTTATGGACTGCCGGGATGAGATATGCTCCCTGCTGCTTGAGGAAAACAGCCTTATGGAGATAGTCAAGCTCATAGGCGCGGATGTCCTGCCGGATGACCAGAAGCTGATTATCGAGATTGCGAGAGTCATAAGGGTCGGCTTCCTTCAGCAGAATGCCTTCCACAAGGAGGATACCTATGTGCCGCTCCAAAAGCAGGCAAAGATGATGGAGATAATTCTCTATCTCTATCACAAGTGCCGCGATGTGGTTGCAAAGCAGGTACCCATCTCAAAGATTACTCAGCTCGGACTGTTTGATAAGCTTGTCAAAATGAAATATGATGTGCCGAACGATGCGCTCGAGATGTTTGACGGCTATAAGAAAGAGATTGACAAGGCGCTCGACCCGCTGCTCAGATAGTCAGACCTTTCTCGGTCTTTATTTTGAACCGTGCGGCAGGCCGCATCGGAAAGGAATGAATAAGCTATGATACTTGAACACATCGGTTTAAATCAGATAAACGGTTCGCTTGTTGTGCTTGACGGGGTGAAGAACGCGGGCTATGAAGAGATGGTCGAGCTGCGCCTTGATGACGGCACATCGAGAGCCGGACGTGTTGTGAAAATCGACGGCGAGCGGGTTGTCATTCAGGTCTTTGAGGGCACGCGCGGAATCTCAATGAAAAACAGCACAACCGTGATGTCCGGCAGACCCATGGAGATGCCGCTGTCACCCGAGATTCTCGGCAGAGTTTTTGACGGTCTCGGCAGACCGATAGACGGTCTCGGGGAGATTTATCCGGAGTGCCGACGCGATGTCAACGGCTCACCGATAAATCCCGTCTCCAGAGTTTATCCGAGAAACTATATTAACACCGGAATTTCCTCCATTGACGCACTCGCAACACTGATAAGAGGTCAGAAGCTGCCGATTTTTTCAGGCTCCGGCATGAAACACAATGAGCTTGCCGTGCAGATAGTGCGTCAGGCGAATGTCGCCGACGGTGACGATTTTGCCATAGTGTTTGCGGCAATGGGCGTCAAAAACGATGTCGCGCAGTATTTTCGCCGCTCGTTTGAAAACGCGAATGTTATGAACAGGGTCACGATGTTTTTAAACCTCTCAAACGACCCGATAATTGAACGTATAATAACCCCCCGCTGTGCGCTGACGGCGGCTGAGTATCTTGCCTTTGAGCTGGGCAAGCAGATTCTTGTAATACTCACCGATATGACCTCCTATGCCGAGGCTCTGCGTGAGTTCAGCTCCTCAAAGGGCGAGATTCCCGGAAGAAAGGGCTTCCCCGGATATCTCTATTCCGATTTGGCATCACTCTATGAGCGTGCCGGAATAATTGAGGGCAAAAAAGGCTCCGTCACTCAGATTCCCATCCTGACCATGCCCAATGATGATATTACCCACCCCATTCCGGACCTTACGGGATATATCACCGAGGGTCAGATAGTTCTTGACAGAGGGCTTGACTATAAGGGTATATCCCCGCCGGTCAGTGTGCTCCCGTCACTTTCGAGACTGATGAAAGACGGCATAGGTGCGGGATATACAAGAGAGGATCACAGCATGCTCTCAAACCAGCTTTTCGCATCCTACGCCAAGGTGCAGGACGCAAAGGCGCTGGCCTCCGTTATAGGCGAGGATGAGCTTTCAAGCTCCGACAAGCTGCTCATGGAGTTCGGGCGCGCGTTTGAGGAGCGGTTTATAAATCAGGGCTATAATGAGAACAGAACCATTGAACAAACTCTCGACCTCGGCTGGGAGCTGCTGTCCATGCTTCCGAAATCGGAGCTTGACCGTGTTGACGAGGAGGTTCTCGAAAAATACTATAAGCCCGCAAAATAACACCGAAAAATAACGAAAGGAGCAGAGTCGATGGCACAGGTTTTTCCTACAAAGAGCAATCTGATGAGCACAAAAAAATCACTTGAGCTGGCGAAGCTCGGCTACGACCTGCTCGACCGCAAGCGAAACATACTTGTGCGTGAAATGATGCAGCTCATAGACCGTGCGTCGCAGATACAGCGGGAGATAGACGCCACCTACTCGAAGGCTTATCTCGCGCTTCAGAGGGCGAATGTCACCCTCGGGCTTTGCGCTGAGTTCGCGCAGGCGATACCGGTGGACATTTCTTTGAATATCGATTTGAGGAGCGTCATGGGCGTTGAGCTGCCCGTGGTGACGCTCGGCGAGGACAAACCCGGAATGTATTACGGGCTCAATGCCACAAACTCGATGCTCGATGAGGCGTATTTAAGCTTTGTTGAGGTCAAGCGCATGACCGCCCGGCTTGCCGAGATAGAGAACAATGTCTATCGGCTTGCCGATGCCATCAAGAAGACGCAGAAACGCGCAAACGCGCTCAACAACATCATGATTCCTCAGTTCACAGCCACCATAAAATATATCACCGAAGCGCTTGAGGAAAAGGAGAGGGAGGATTTCTCCCGCCTGAAGGTCATAAAGAGCCAAAGGGAAGAATAATCACCGCTGAACACCCCGTATGAGACAGACATTTTGTCAGTCCATGCGGGATTTTTGTAAACCGCCCCGAAATTTTACAGCTTTTAAATCCCCTGTTGATATACCGCGGAATTTGTGGTAAACTTTAATCAGCGGTAACTTAATAGTACCAACGCAAAAAAGCACGAAAGGACTGTTTTAAATGACTGAGATAACAAAAGATATGCTTATAGGCGATATACTTGACGCTGACCGCGGAACTGCGAAATTCTTCCTTGCAATGGGAATGCACTGCCTCGGCTGCCCCTCCGCAAGAGGCGAGAGCGTTGAGCAGGCGTGCCGTGTTCACGGTGTAGATGCGGACAAGCTTGTTGACGAAATCAACGCTTATCTGGCGGAAAACAAGTGACTGCGATTTCAGCCCGCCTCATGATGGCGGCGGATATGGTACGTTCGGGCGTGGTTGTTGCCGATATCGGGACCGACCACGCCTATCTTCCGTCATACCTTGTCGCAAGCGGAGTTTCGCCGCGCGCTATCGCCTGTGATTTGAGGCAAAAGCCGCTTGACAATGCGCGTGAAACGGTGGAGCGTTACGGGCTTTCGGAAAAAATCGAACTTCGCCTGTCCGATGGGCTTGATGCGCTTTCCCCCGGGGAGGCGCAGGATATAATCCTTGCCGGTATGGGCGGCACGCTCATATCACAGATTCTGGAGTGCGCCGGTTGGATTAGGGATAAAGACACTCATCTCATACTCCAGCCGATGACCCACGCCGAGGATGTGCGCCTTTTTCTGTGCCGCAGCGGTTTTGAGATACTTGAGGAGCGCGTCTGTGAGGACGACGGCAGAATATACATAGCCATTTGCGCCGCATTTTCCGGTGCTGAACGGACAACTCCGGACGGATATGAATTTTACGGCGGACTTGACAGGGACAATGCCCTTGCCCGCCGCTATGTTTTAAGACAGTACAGCCGCATCAAGAAGCGTGCCGAGTCACTCCGCGCGGCGGGGATAAAGGCGGACGAGGCTGAATACTGTGAGCGCTGCTGCGCCGGAATAGAAGAAAATTTTTTGAATTGACGGAGGATTATTATGGTAACCGTCGGTGATATCTATGATGCTCTGAACGAATTTTGCCCTTTTGAGAGACATGAGCCGTGGGATAATGCCGGTTTGCTTGTCGGCTCAAGAACACAGGCGGTGAAAAAGGCGGCTGCGGTGCTCGATATTACGGCGGCTGCGGTCGAACAGGCTCATGCCGAAAACGCGCAGCTTATAGTCAGCCATCACCCCGTAATTTTTCACCCGCTGAAGAATGTGGAACCCGACAATCCGGTGTATCTGCTCGCGAAGTACGGCATTTCGGCCATATGTGCGCACACCTGCCTTGACTGTGCTCAGGGAGGCGTCAACGATGTCCTCGCACAGCTTCTATCGCTTTCGGATGTCGGCGTTATATTGAGTGAGCAGGCTCAGACGCCCCTGCTCAGGGCAGGCGAAACCGCGAAAGAGATGTCACCAAAAGAGTTTGCAAAGCTTGTGTCGGATCGCCTCGGCTGTCACGTTCGCTTTGCCGACGGCGGGTCGGATATCCGCAGAGTCGCTGTCTGCGGCGGCGCCGGCGGTGAGTTTTTTGCAGATGCGGGAAAAGCCGGATGTCAGGCGCTGGTCACGGGCGAGGCGGCACACCATGAGTTTGTTGAGGCCGCGGCTATGGGGATAACGCTCGTTGAGGCGGGGCATTTTGAAACTGAAAATCCCGTTGTCGATGTGCTCGTTG